>Ga0209092_10000172_pt1 | contig 60558 bp, 36 predicted proteins | sample FraStrMetagenome_FD_187446 | JGI IMG/M metagenome (GOLD analysis project Ga0209092, IMG submission 187446) | Marine eukaryotic phytoplankton communities from Arctic Ocean - Fram Strait ARC3M Metagenome (SPAdes) (version 2) | ecosystem: Environmental > Aquatic > Marine > Oceanic | place: Fram...
GTATAGAGTATTTTTACGTTGATTGTGAAATTGATTGAATCAGGTAATTATAAGCTTGTTTACATATATGAAGTCGTTTAATGTATACCAGATATGTGCGTATAATCTTGTTTGTGTTTAAAGAAGAGATATTTTTGATTTATAGTAATCGTGTCATGGAAAGAAATGCTAAATTGCTTTATATACATTTAAGTAGTTGGTACATTTACATCTAACTAAAACAGATGATTAGATAGGATAATATTCTAGTTAAAACACCATTTCACCCTATTAGGAACAATTTTTATTCAAAGCTGGATATATTTCAATGGTCCTGAATGTTACCATGTTATTCATCCATCAACATACTCATTTTGTGTAGAATCCTACCTTAAAAAAAAACTTCATTTATGGGTATTCAGTAATATAACCATTTCATGGAAGGGGCATTGCACCCGCCCTGGTCAGGGGGGCCCACAGCCGATATACTGTATAGTATGTTAAGGTTAAGGTATGTCATATTTTACGTGTTACACTAGGCTGCGCGCTGAGACGGATCCCCGATCTTCACGTCCTACGGGACCCCTACCTTGATTCTCCGTAGAAAACAGGAACGTTTGGATCATGGCTCCGTAGCCATCCCATAATCTCCAATGGTAGGTTTCCCCCGTCTACTTACCCCCATACCTTCCACATTTCGTACCCTCCGAATCGAACGAATAAAAACATACGTAACAACCATTCAAGAGAATAAGAAAGCCCCGATTTTGCAAAACATGATAAAACAAGCAAGAAACAGAGTGTAAACGAAACAATGGTAATTTCCGACTCTTCATTTTTTACCAACGCTACCGAAACATTCTCTTTAAACTTCAATCTAACACTATCGGATTAATATTCGTCTTACTATTCCTCCTTGTCTGATTTATAGAGTTCCTTTGCCGTAGTCGTATGATTGGAGTGATCATAGAAGGCGTGAATCTGTTCACGAAATGCGCGATTTTTTCTCTCACTTTATCAGGTGTAAAGAGATTTGATGGCTCATCTAAAAGTGTAGCTTTTCGTATACAGTCGTCTATGGGTAAGTTTTCCTGAATTCCCTGTTGAACTTTCCACATTGCCAGTATTGTTCTTGGCCCACATTCTAATTCTTCTTGCCTTTTGCATGTGCATGGGATCCATTGAAATCGCCCTCTTCCTGGGGAAAATGCATTCTCTATTTTGCGTGCAAGCATCTGTTCCACCTTTCCCGTGCCGAGTGAATCTAAACACCAAGCCTTCATATCCCTTTGTCGCAACTTTTGTACTACGCAGAGAGACCAATGTCCCAGCGATACATCCCCTGAAAATATGGGTATGAGGTACGCTCCATTGGCTTTGTCACTTATTAGCTCCCTTGAACCGAAAATTCTCGCAAAGATTTTCCATCCTTGATTTGATTGCCACGATGTTATAAGATTAGCTGATTCTGCTGAGCCTATAAAAACTTTTGATGTTTTAAAAGAGCGCAAAATTTCGACTGCTTTCATTACACTATCTCCTCCCAAACACCTATTTGGTCGAATAATTGTTGAAGCAAAATGCTGAAGCTTGTTGGCAATTGCTAAAGCGGATACATCTTGTACCTGTATACCTGGTTTAGACGGTTTTGAAGCTGAAGGCGGTTTTTTTTCCTTTCCTATTCCTTTTCCTTCTCCAGTAATGATAATATTCGGGATCTTGTTATGTTTTGATGATATGTTTGATGTTGATGGAAGTAGAGAAGGATTTGCTTTCGTGGTAAATAAGGGAGTTTGTTCTGGGATTGAATTTTTCGTTTGTTTTATTGGTTGTAATGCTTTTGAAGCCTCGCCTACTTTGGGATTGACTGTTACTTCATCAAGTGATGAATCTTCGGTATCCAGTTTCCTGCAAGAAATAACCTTATTGTTGGTATTGAGAAATCGTATTTTAGCTTCGGCCTCCTTGTCGAGGTTGAAATCTGATTCCTTGCAGGAAATAATATTGGATAATAAACATACTGCACGCCGAAACATATCTATGTCATTGATGGTGAATTTTCGAGTTGATTTGGTGATGGCTATACGCAAAATGTTGCATATTAATTTGAATCTGTCCTTTACTCTTTTCTTTTTTTCCAGGTGTACTTTGAGATCATCAGGTAAGCATTTATTCAGTTGTGTGAAAAAAAGGGGGTACCTGTATTGTACTTGATGTTGATTTTCCTTCACAAATGTGACGAGATTGTTTGTGTTTTCATTTGAGTTTTCCGTTTTGATACCTGACATTATTTTAAGCCCCTGACGTACGGCCGTCATGTATCTACTGCATCTCTGACATTGATTGACAGAAGTTTTAATGGTATTCGGCGAGAAATTGCTGGTGGGATACCAGTCTTTATGCCTATGTGAACAGGTTATACCTGTGCATAATTTCTTGGGAAAGTTTTCTGGAGAAATGACATTCGGTTTCAACTTTTTTGTGTTTGTCTCCATATCTTCCGCATTTTTGTCGAATTTCCGTTTCACTCTGGACAATTTGAGTGGTGTCGAGAAGCACGTATGACTATTCGGATCCGATTCCCTTTTGATTTTTCCTATAGTATTGGTATCAATATGAAATTCCTTTTTCCACTCTTTTTCCAGTTTCGAGCCGATTGAACCGATAAGTCTGTGTATTCCAATGGCTTTTCCCATGATGAGATTTTTAATCTCTTTCCAAGATTGATGTAGGTATTGCGATAGGGCGTTGGCTGTTCCTTCATGAGATATGAATTTGTTTACTCCATCGCAGGTACTTTCCATGATGCTATCTACCTGGGTTGAAGTTAATCCCAGCCAGGGGCAGTCTACCAGACCAATTTCTTCATCCTTTATCTCTGTTCCATTGAGTGAAGGGGAGAGACCGAATAATTCACTAAAAAAGTTGAAACTCTTCCGATTATTTATTGCTTCTTTCATGGTTTGAAGGCCTTCTCTACAAAGAATATTGGATATCGAAATATATCTGTGATTCAAATGAACTGGGATTTTTGACAAACGACCGACTTGCATATCCTGTAAATTTAAAAAGGTCTTCTCGATCTTTTTTATGCATTCCTCCATATTAATTTCATTGGTAGCCTTACATAATTCTAAAAAGAAAAGGTGAAATTTCGCTTCAATTAAATTTGTGACTCTTGTCTTGAAATGTGTAATTTCTGGATTGTTGCATTGCAGAAAAATATGATTTCTATTCCCCTTATACGATCTACAGTTGCTGTCTGTGCACCACATACAACCACTGATTAATTGTATCAATTTCGTTGGTCCCGCTTCGCATATTTCTTGTGTGAAAGAATCATCATTGTTGTTCTTCAATAATTTTGCTTTGCAGCATTCTCTGTAAATTTCGGATTTATACGTTCGTCTCGTATGCGTACTGCTCAGACCTAACAGGGATCTTAACCAACCTTTATACAACAATAGGATTTCCCATGATGTAGAGGTAAGATGGAGGAGTCTCCAAAGCAAACCTTGAGTTTTCTTTTGTCGCAGCTTTCTAACCTTCAAATTTGAGAATTCCTTGTGACAAAAATCACTTATGTTTCTATCGATGACTTTACCTCCACAAACTAAAGAGAAACGAAGGAATGTTGGAGGTCGATCGAAAACAAATGAATCTCTCCCCCGGTTGTTTGTAAATCCCGCACATTGATCTGCGTGGTGATTTGCATTTAGAACTGCCAAATTAGGTATGAGAGTCTTATACCGGGGTGGAGATTTTTGGTGAGTGCCTGCATCATTTAATTGGTGGGAATTTATTTTTAATATGGGATTAGAAGGGTGTTCATCAAAATATTCCTGTTCCCACCCAGTAAGGTTTCCCTCATCGTCGAATGGTAGTGGTGCGATCCATGATTTTGCGATATTCAAGAATATTTTGTTTCTAGAAGATAAAATATCGTTAATTTTTCGTAAAGCAGGTTGAGCCGATGTATTATCTGATGCAGATACTTTTCCTCGGTGTAATAAATCCCTGAATAATCCGCACATGAATTTTCCTACCCCTCCAGCTATCGTTCGAACATAATTTCTATCATTGGTTAAGTTTTCGAGTTGCCTAATCTTTAAGGCTTGTCTTCTTATCGCTTTACTATCCGAAAGAGTTATGCGAGGAAGGTTTGCCAATGCCAATTCTGCCATTAGAATCGCGCCGAATTCTCCATGTGCGATATCGGATTGACTCGAACCAAAATTTTGAGGTAGATCTGATACTCTGCTTAAAATAGGTATAACTGGACGGTTCATCCATTGTCCAGATTGCATAGTTTCCATTTGTCTTATGTCCAGAACACATAAAACAAAACTCGAAGTTGTGCCTATTTTATCATGCGATCCGTCCGTCGCAACAACAATTGGACTCTGTGTCCCCATCAAAAATTTCAAAAAACTACCTTCCCATGAATATACATTGAAAGAGAGTTCTTTCGATTTATTGCAGATTCGGACGAATTTACCCCACGAAAATCTCAATGATCCATTGCAATCGGATTGGTGGGTATTCAAATATGTGGGATCAGAGACAAACTCGGATAATTCAACTTCATTATTTCTGGAGTTATAATTGTGATATTCCCAATCTGATTTATCCATAGGTATGTCCCGAATAATTTTGAAGGTTTTGTTTCTCCATTCCCAATGAGAAAAATATTTAAGTATATTCTGATCCTGATTCCTCTTAATGCATTTATTATGCAACGATAAAAGGTTGGTTACCGAGATCTTTTGTGCCTTCGCTATGGAGTCAATAAAGTCTGAGGATTTCCAATTATTATTTTGTAACAATTGGAGTATAGAATACACAATCCCTCCATGCATGAGATGCACATTCCTTTCCTTTCCTAAGCCAATCCCCATACGGCAGCTATCCTTATAATCTGGATGATTAAAAGGCCTATACCATCTATTTTTGGTGCTCATTTCAGCTAAAACTTCGTTGATATGTGATGCTGCAGTATCCCTTACATAAATACCATATCTGGCCAATTTTGTGATGGTTTCTCGAGCATGGTTCTTATGATGGAAAATTGAATCGGTCGGGTAATTCGTAAGTGCCTTAATCCTCGTTCTAAAAGATCTTGAATCCAAAGTTATGTTGTTGCTGATAATTTCGAACTCTCTTGCAACAGCAATTACATCCAATTCCAAAGTTGAAATTAATCCCAAACCACCAAACTTTTCTGGCAGAAACATTCTAATTTTGGTATCGGATCTAGAAAGACCATTGGTTTTCATGCAAATCTTTGCTGCGTGTTGATCAAATTGTAACAGCTCCTTGCCCGGGAAGTTGGTTTGAATGGGTACAAAAGTTGGAATTGTTCCCACCAACATGTTGAAACATTTGCGTTGGGCATTTAAATGCATTTTGTGAATTTTAAGGACATTTAATTTTTCCATCATTTTTTGAAGATTTTTCCGCCACGCCATTGACGTATCGGCTCCAAGAGTACTATACAAACCAAGATGTCTGTGAGCGTCATTGTCCAATATTCTATCCCAATGGATTTTGCGTTCTTCCTCTAAATTAAAATAATCAGAAATTTGATAGAAGTGCTCCAATTCGTTCTTTTTTAAGTGTATTCTAAAAGGAATTTGTTCTTGGATGGGAGAGTCATCCAAAAAACTCCATGCGGTACTCCAAACCTTTTCCATTTTGAGTGCAAGTGTGGCAGAAATATTGTAGAATTGGACTTCACATTTTGAAGACTTCCTTCCAATTTTCGTAACCATACTAATATCGCCCGACAGCTGCGTAAAGTACCTTACCAAAAGTAGCAAATCCTCCTCATTCCGTACTGATAAATACTTACTGTTGTCATCACTGTAACCTATCTTACAAAGGTACACTTGGCCATCTTTCTCATCAATTGAGTGAAATTTATATTTTTCAGTATCGCTTGTATTATTTCTTTTCAAAATTGATTTAATTTCACTGGAAATTGACCCCCAGATATCGTGTTTAAATTTAATCACAAGGTTACTGACAGTAGGACTGTCGGGATTACCTTGTTCCAACCCGCAAATAAACCGGGCATACGTCACCCCTTTAGCAGTTATAATTTCCACTGTTTTAGACTCCATGGCACTGGCCTTTATCTCTATGTAGCCTTGGTTGGGAAAACCGTTGACCCGCATAGCTGCGAGAAGAATTTCTACCGGTATTCGGTCAAAAAACTTCTCTTCATCCTCGTCAATCTGAACCGAAGGTACGTCACTTTCAAGACAGTCTTCTCTAAAGCTCAATTCTGTTGTAACTAAATTTGCGCAACCCTTCCCTTTCTGATATGCAGACAGCCCCTCATGTAACGTGCCCGCGCGTTCAATTGCTGCAGAAGAAAAAGACGTTATAATTCCCATTAAGTAACAATATAAATCGTGACACAATGAGATCGGGCGATACTCATTGTGTTTCCCCGGTTTTGGAATCGGGAATCGTGCCATCTTCTTTAAGGCCGTTGGTACGTATCGCATTGTTAGAATCAATTTAATAATCTGTAATAATAAATTTCTCCATCTTGCCCCGAAACGACCCACTACTGCAAGTTGAAAACCTTCAAATCTTGCTTTAGACGGAGTAGAAGAGATAGCCTTCCAAAGATTTTTTTCAAGAATGTGTTCATTTTGGATATGTCCCTTCTCATTAAGAAGATAGAAAGGATAGTAAAATTCGGGATTGTCCTTGTCTGGTTCCCGAAAAAGGTTTGCGGTGTGCGGACCATGAGCTCGAATAAAAGTTTTTTTGATTTTTCGTGGTAAAGAGGCTCCATTATGGATTAACAACGGTACGTCAGCCATCGTTACAATCCTATTCGGATATAATTGAACTCCTCTATTGCCTAATCTTCCAACTTTTCGAATTTTTGCAAAAGCGCAAATTTCATGTGCAGCTGAATTAGCCATCCATTTTCCATGGAAAGCGCTGGTTGCACGAAGTTCTTCCATTTCATCCAAACATGTGCGAAATTCTTGAAGAGATGGATCCCATATTGATGTATGGGCAGCCGGCGCTTGTCTTCCTTTGGGTGCGACTTTCCTTGTGAAGCTCGATATATTACTTGTAGAAAGAAAATGCTCTAAAGTTGATTGACGGTAAAAAGTTTGCAATTTTGTCACCTGCGTGCTCACTTTCTGCAATTCTATTTTCGCTTTCTCCAGCTGAAGCATCGTTTCCTTGAACTGATGTGTGGAAGAGAAATCCGTTTTCGATGCATCTAGCCCTATTAGTTCCTTTTTCCAATCCAAAATTTTCTCAGTAAGGAAAGCCGGTGATCCTCCAGAGGTTGATGATGCATTGAAACCTTGATTGCATCCTGAATTGGCTAGCCAGAAGTTTAATAATCTGGTAACATTATCTGGGACATGAGGTAATGTATTTCCACGAACTGGTTTATCATGTTCCTTATCCAATTTGCGCTTATTGTTCCCTTTTTTTCCATTACCTGCAGAACGAATAGCTGATGTATGCAGCAGCCTTTCTGTGTCCTCCTCCGAATATGCAGTTGTTGCTGCTGTAGCTTTGCGCAGCAAAGTATCAGATTGTAAAATGAGTTCCCATTGTTTCCAAAAAGGATCCGATTCCATAATCGATTTTGAATTGGATTCATACAAGGTTCGGATTTTGTATTCTTTGAGCCAATATAAGTTTTTCTGCACTTGATTTATTTTTGACTCAATTTCTTTTTTGACATAACGCAATTTTGTAGGAACAGGAAGATTATTGAAGATTTTGAAGCCATTTCTTTTTATTAAGCGCCCCCTTGTTTTTCCTGCAGAATCATTATTGTTTTTATTTTGTAACAACTTGAGATCCATCATAACAGTTTTGATAGCGTTATTAAAACTATTGAGAATAAATGAAACTTCTGCTGCATGGGCATCAGATATTTCCACCAATTTATTTTCCGATCCATCTACTTGCTGTGAGACGCCGTCATGCCACAAACTCCGAAATAAAGCCTCCACTCTATCCTCAATTTCGGTCAAGAATGCTGTGGTCCTAGGAGCGTCGTCCCCAGTTTTTAGTTGAATTTTTTTGAATAAATTCAATTGTTCTTGTACCTTCTTGCAATTCATGAATTGCGAATTATCAAAATCGAGATCCTTTCCCAATAAGCCACTCTGGGTGAGTTTGATTGAAAAAATTTTATCATAATCATATTTCTCCTTTTCGTGACCACTGCAATTATTATTTTGTTCTTCTCGTACCACCGAACAGGTAATAAGCGAGTGATCCGAAGGGAAATAATTGGCTCCAATATCACGTTGAATCTTAGCGTCGACGCACATATTTTTAAACTTTTCATCGGAAGAAAAAAATATGTGGTCGATTCCTCTTGCACCTTCCTCCCCGAACCTAGTTACATAGGATGTGTCCGGATTCATTTTTCTCACTACAGACTCATGTGACGCATTCAAGCCCATGACAACTCCATCTTGGGATGGTTCCAATCTAAATTTTCCCAAATTATCCCTATCCGAGCTACTAAGTGTTTCTTGAAAGTCGCCTAACACCATGGTTGCCATATTTGGAAATGATTTTTTCCATTTGGAGAGAATTTTTTGTACCAAATTGTTTGTAATTCTCATGGATGGGTGCGAGGAGTCCTCTAATAATTCTATATTTGTGCTATTCCGAGTAGGTGCATAGATGGAGACTATTCCAATTTGTACTCCCTTTCCTAGATCGAAAGCTATGGATGCAACCCTACCATATTGTAGACTTTGAAACTGCGAGATTACACGCCCCCCCCATTTCCAGGCATCGAATAGAATCATTTGATAGGGGGTTTCAAAACAGGTAATTCTTGCAGAGTCCAGCTCCAATTTTTGGTATGCTTTCCAGGACTCGGCTACTTTGTGAGAACTAGCAAAAGGTTCCTGTATTGCCAGAAAGGATAATTTTTCCTTCAACATGAGTTCAGCTGCCGTTGAATGGTCATATTTATTTCGAACGTTAAATGAAGCTATGATGTCTATATTTCTTTCCTCTAACGTTTCCTTTCTTTCAGGTTCTGGTAGTGTTACATTTTCGCCCAAGAGAGTGGAAATCTCTTCTTCGTCTAAGAACGTGTACACAGGAGAGGTGGCAGTGATAATATCCTCGTCATATTGTGTACCTGTATCCGTGGGGGTAGATGAACTGAATGTATTCTGTAACTTAGTTACATGTATCCCCTGGGTATTGCCGCTATCACATGAGGTATAAGAGACGTAAGAGGTTTCGGAATTGGAATTTGATGATTGAGAATTTCCAGAGCTTATATCCATGTCAGAGCAAGAGGGTGCAGTGGATGAATTCATTGATTCTGTATCATGTACTAGTTCTAGACCTGAAATGTGAACATTTGGAGAATGTTCTAACAATGTTGTCGGAGTTTGCGATAACGGTGAGGATGTAACAGAGGAGTCGTCAGAAAAAAGCTTTTCATAAAAATTTCTCGTGTTTCCGGTGGAAATCTGCGTTGAAAGATGCATATTTGATATAGTGAGCGCAAATGAATTCAGGAATTTGCGAAGAATTTTTTATGATATTTTTCTCTTTTTAAAAACAGGTTCCCAAACTGAATCGTCAGAATTTTCCGTACAGCAACTGCTATTCTCCGAATCTTCCAGATCAAATTTTATTTTCAGTCCAACAAAATTCTTTGGTTGTGCCGAATTTATATAGGAAGAGAACGTAGTATTGACACTTTGGAGAGAATGGGCCGAATCAGAATTATCAATAGAGTTTGATTGTTTGTGAGCTGGTTTCAAAATTTTCCTAACAATATACTTTTTCTCCGTTATCTGTACCGGCTCTTGCTTTATGATATTGGTTGGAGAGGCAAAAGTAGTATTTGCGAGAAAAAAAGAATGAAGTGAGGAGCTTAACACTAATTTCTCAATCCAATTTTGAAGAAAGATGATCCGATTTTGACCCGCTATGTTGTTCTGTCCGGCGATATCCGTAGCTTGACAGGATTGAAGTAGTTTTGAATAAAGAATTTGGATATGAGAATTTAGAGAATAAATGGGTCGCAACGATCCTCCGTAGACCAAGGTTTTGAAAACTTCTTGCACTCGTTTAAAAGATTGAATCCCTAAAGTGATAGAAGAGGGATCAAGTGAAAACTTTGTCCTGTTTGTAACCTGTGGTAGAATATCACAGTCACAAATAGCTGTCCACACTATGGGAAAAGCAAAATAAATATAGGAACAAATGTTATTCCACGCGATATTGACCTCCTGCGCGTATCTTGGTGTATATTTTCCACTTGATATTTCCTTTTTAACAACCCGATTCAGTGTTATTCCTGCGTGTATGATGCTATTGAGGTTGCACCTAATATAGGCGTTATCTTGCAATAAATCCAGCTGTTGTCTGGTACTCAGATTTTGTATTTGAATAGTCAGAAGCTCCTTTTTCAACCACATAAAATGCGATATATAAAATCTCTTATGCCTCTTAGTCTTGATGCGTGCTAATTGGGTTTTATCCCTGTAACGTATTTGATGACGTAGGGATACGACGAATAAATCAGAAGAGGCAAACGAACCGAAACTGGTTGGGCAAAGATCGAGTATGGGACGAAGAATTTTCCCGTACGATATCGATGACGTAACGTGACCAACGAAAGATATTATCCAACTGAAAGATAGAATTTGTAGTGACGTTGTTCCGAACCAATCACTGTTGATCAATTTGAATCGAAATTTTCAAAATTTCCGGATGTAATTGTAAATTCGAAATGTAGAAATAGCTGAATTGACCCGTAACACTTAGAGACTTTTTTATGTTGGATGTAAATTAGATAGGATGATCCAAAGTTTGAAATCCTCAAAATTCTAAGAAAAAGCTTGAGTCCCGAGATTGGGAAAAAACTATGAGCACCGGCGATGGCGGTCTTGTGGAATATCCGACTCGAATCTAAATGATCCGGAAGTCACACGAAGAAACTGATAAGCTCTAACGGTAGCTTAACTTCTCCCGATGTAGATAGGTCCCAGAGATTAAGACTTAGGCCAGTATGACGTTCTGAAAATTGAAAGTGCGTAAATCTTGAGGGTCTAGAACCAAAACTAGGGAAAATCTCTCTAAAAAGTCGCTAAACAGGCCAATTTTCAAGAAAATAGGTCCGATGAAACTCCTAAATGTGCCGAACACAACGGTATAATGAAGTTGGATTGAATCGATCGAGAAGCTTCAAAAATTGAAAAAGACGGCAAATTCCCATGGAGAGGGGCTGTTTGCCAAGTTACGTATTTTTTTAATGAAGAAGGTATGTACATACGTACAACAGACGAGGCGGGAATCAATTTTCTCTTGAAAATCATCTCTACGGGTGCATAAAATAAAAATCGAGGCTTACATTCTACACTTAGGTACATTCTTTTCATCAATATTCAATAGCAAGTTGTTGATATCAGCAGGCTGCAGTTCAAACACCGCATGTACACAAATACTCGAACGAATAATTTGAATTTACATTCGTATCCTAAAGGGCTGTAAATAAAAGTACATGCTTAAGTTTGTGGATTTTATACTTCTCATAATACATTAAAACCTAAATCTGTATATTCAAAATCATTCAAAATCATTCAAATTTGTCTAATAGATCCATATGCACTAATTAATATTAGCACATGATAGCACTTTAGACATTTTGAAATCCAAAATGCTCTATATAACTGTTTGGAAACTCTTAAAGATGCTCAATGATGACGAATATGGGATTTATATTTAAATCATGGATACTGACAAAATCCATAATAACTTCGTAGGAATAAGTTTTTCAAAATTTAAATTAGCCGTTCATTCAATTGATAACTCTGGTACTTTTCACATGGACGATAAGATCGGTCAAAAATATTTCCATAGTAATTCATAAGAAGTTATATAGCAAAAACAATTCCTTAATCATATCTTTGTTGAGTTAAAGGCACCAAAAGTCTGAATGCAACTCTGTTCTATTTCATAATCTTGTTCAGCAGATACCAGAGATGTCAGGAATTAATTTATTATGTTATTATTTTCTCGTATCATGTCATACAGATCAACCTTCCCTCAGCCCATCTCCGACAACAAGTTTCCCAACAAATATCCCTACGCAACCAATATCCGATCCGCCATCATTCTCATCAATCCTTTCAAATGAAATTCTTTCTCTAAAACCATCAGAACAGGTAGTAGATTTTCCTTCAATTGTACCCACATTCACAAGTTCTGCTCCTCCGTCGCAAATTGGATCAGATCTCCCATCCACAATAGTATCTGGTGTCCCTTCAATAATTGCATCAGACACTCCTTCAATAATGACATCAGGTATCCCTTCGACCCTTACATCAGATTCTCCATCATCGTTGGAATCTTCTATACCATCTATGTCACCTTCAAAAAAAGCATCAGCTGCACCATCTAGTTCAAGTGGTAAGGATATCTGTTTTCTAATCTGAATATATGCTTTCTGTCTTATATCCCTAAATCTTTATGTGTTTGAACTTGAAACTATTCTTTAGCCCCTACTTTCGGAGGTAGAATGACTGTGACTCTAGTTTACATGCTTAAAATAGAAGGTTTTAATGCTGCAGAAATTAACGATGCAAAAAACAATGACATTGCAAGTAAGCTTATTGTCGGCGTAGAAACAATTTTAATTTCTATTTTGGGTCAGCAACAACCCCTATTGCCATCGCTACCATCAGAAACCGCATTCTTTCTCCCTAAAAATCTAAATGGAGAAATTAATGATTTGGACATTGATCATGAGGATTATTCCTCTCGTAAAGATTCATCGAATGATATATTTGGGAATCAAGGTAGAAGAAGACTTGCAAAATATATGCCTTCAGTTCCACCGTATCATAGTAGTATTCTGCAAGATCGTAAGAAGTACATGCATTTTAAATTTTGTCCACTTTTTTAAAATATATCTGATATTCTTTCTGTTTCACCTCCAACAGAATGTGAAACAGGTGACAAATCATCTGAGTGTGTACTGATAAGAACGGTAGTCACTGTGTACCTCGAGCCAGATGAGGATCCTTTGAAGACTCGTCGAGACATTGTCAATGGATTCAATGAAGCTCTGAATGATGGTTCTTTCTTCAAAGCTCTTCCAAATTAGTTTGTTCTATAAATTTTACGAACAATTCTTCAATGAAAATTGCAGCATGTATTAAAATCAGATATTCATGATATAAACTAAAAAAGCTTCACTTGCGTAAGAACTTGTTAATATTAAATAAATTAGAGAATCTTTTGCATACAGTTTACATTTGCATAACCGAATTTATATTAACCTAAAGATATTTCAAGTTTGAAGCTCTTCCAAATACATAAATCATCATTAGGTATTTGAATTTTTGACCTCCAAACTATCATTTCACCCATGACTAATCATCTGATTTTACAATTTTAGCCGTACTATTGTTCCAATAAACGTACGATTTCATTTTCAAAAGAAAAACATTCTTCTTTCTTTCCATGCAATGAAACTGCTATTCCATTCCTATCCACCAAGTACTTGTTGAAGTTACCCTTTACATGCATATCGCTTACCTTTGAATGTTTTCTCAACGTTTGATACACAGAATTTAATCCTAACCGTGTTTTGGCAAATACAGGAAAATCAAGGTTTGGATAGTTTGAGTCAAGAAAGAATTCGATTTCTTCATTAGATCCGCTTTCTTGCCTAAAATCATTCGACGGGAATGCCAATATTATGAACTTTTTGCTTGCGTATTTCTTTTGAAGTGTTTTCATTTGTTCATAAGAGATTTTGGTCTTTCCTCATTCCGATGCAACATTGACAACAAGCGAAACAAATCCATTATATTGTGTGAGAGGAAAGTCTAATCCATGAACATCCTTTACAGTTAGACTATAAATTGATTTTTGAAGATTTTCTGAATTCAAATCTTGAGCACTAGAATTTTTTCTGAGATAAGATCTAAGTTTCGTTGAATGAGAAGTAAAGTATTTCCCTTGATGGATACCGTAGATTAGGAGTGAGACAACAGCAGTGACACCCGTAAAAAGTAGCATCCATGACGAATCCTTTTTGTTTTTCAATTTTGGTTTCTTCATAATACTTGCATTTGATGAACTTTTTCTTGAAGGTACTGATCTAGATCTAAGCATTTTGCCTGCGGACTTGAACGCTGCCGTACAAATTCTTCGAACACGAATCTATATTATCGTAAATTAATAAATAGTTATTTTACGTGAATACGCAGAAGAAGAACATTCTTGAACAAAAAAGTTAAACTAGATTTTAGACGAAGCTAATTAATGTGCATTAATTGCAAGGAAAGACAGAAGACCACTGCATAATATGAATATGCAATGATTCAGATTCTTTTCGAATACTCTTCTCAACTTCCACTGCAATCGCAAAGTGAAAAAGGGTCTCAAATTTCCTAAAAATTGAAAAGAAGCAAATTGAGTATCGTGAAAGATGTGATGATATACTCAAAGCAATAAAAACGCTTCCTTAAGTCTCTTGATCTTTGAAGTATAGTTGCCAATAGATACTAAATTCAAAGGTAGCAACTTCATCTTATCCGCGAAAAATTGTTTATTGGAAAAACACTTTATTAAACATAATTTAATGTAACCATATATTTTTAAACCACCCCGTTATTAATGTTTACGGATAAAATTAATTTCATAGCTATTTTCTTCTTGCTGGAAGCTCAAATATTTTATACAAAAATTGCTCTTCACTTTAAATAGAAATCCTTGAATGGTGCGAAGATCCCAGTCCATTCATGGACCGAATAGAACTTCGCCTTGTGTTCTCTTTCAAAATAGGAGCACTTATCTCTGGCATGTTTTGAGGTAGAACATAATTTTTCTTTTTGCTCAATTCGTTGAAGTCTAAATGCTTATTGAGGTGAAGCATATTATAGATATTCTTGTCTTTTTCTCTTTCAAACCGCACAGTCAGCCATTGTGCATACTTGACTGGTAGAAGACCTGATTCTCTTTCAATGACATAGTCTAGTGGGGTTTTTCCATAACTGTCCCTTTCAATGGGACACATTGGAGCTACATCAAACAGTAACTGCATTACTTCAAACAGCTGTTCGTTTGCGACTCTGGATCTTTCTCGGCTTTTCAATACATAGCTTTTGCAAGCTAGTAAGAAAGGATTTCTATGTTTTTCATCCATTTTTCCAGCTGCAACTTGGTTTTGATCGATTAAGAATTTGATTACTGATGGACTACATCCATATGCACAGGCAATATGGAGAGGATAATTTTTTCTCCCATCTATGTGATGAACAGCTTGAGGAAGTGCTTGATACAACGCCTTGACTATGTAAAGTGGTGCCTGAAATTTGCATGCATAGTGCAACGTTGTTTGGCCCTCACATGATGATTCATGACCAGTGACGACCACCCGTGACACACTAGATTTCCTAAAGCACATATAGGCCTGGAGAATTCGCCACTTTCGAGAAGAAATTATTTTGATGACATCAAAACCATTGATTTTTTCTTTTTTATCTTTCATCGTAGAAATCACTCTTTCCGGATCGCGCGACAATGCCAAACCGTTTCAGTCTCAATGCTATGTTTGCATAAATTAAATTCTTTTTAGTTTGCTTTTTATGTCAACTCTCTCAGTATGATGATTATCGTATTTTCAGCAGATGAAGAACTTTCACCGCACAACTAAATCATGTGTATCGATGTGGAGAATGAATTGAGCTGCTCTTGATTAGTAAGTATCTACAGCAAAAAATACTGATTTCTGGTCAGAAAAGACCCTTGGAAATGATTAGAGGTTGAAATTTCAATTTTATCTAATCTTTTTTATGCGTACGGTAATGCAAAATATTTTAGCTTTTTATTGTGATTTTTTGAAACGAATAGGATGTTCAAGTAGGTATCTATCTGTTTCACGTGAGACAGATTAAAAAGAGTATGCTGAATAATCTTCCAGTACAATTATAATTATTAATTAGAAATTTTGCTCTTTAAAAAAATTGTTGGTAATAATTAACTGCTGAAATAAGAAAAGACTGTTCTCTCAATCAAAAGTCCAACAAATAAATACATGATGAACTTATTTTTTGTATCTAAAGAGGACAAATTATAAATCTTGTATATCCATCATTTCTTAAATCTATTTTTCTCATCCTTTCTTCATTTAATGGGACATTTTGATTATAGAAAAATATATCTTTTTGAAATTTATAATATCAGAAGTCATAGTTCAACATGATGAGAGGTCATAAGTAAAGGTTTTTTCTATTTTAATATCCTATCGAACTATGTCTATTTATTCATCTTGCTCTCTGCTATCTCTACCTATTAATTATACACGAAAAGTGTAAACATAATTCGTTATCTTGTGTAGGAGTAATTCTGCATTTTTTTCGTAGATTCCGTTAAAAATTTTTACCGGAAGAAAATAGTACACAGAAAAGTGTTTACCTTTTTACATTGTTTTGCACATTTTTTACGCTCATTTGATACAACTTTAAGATGCTTCTTCAGCGAGAAAAAATAATTGTATTTAGGTAGAAATCAAAGACTTAGGAACGGCCGAGGGTCTCAGTACTCAAACTCTGAGCGATATTCAAAGCAGGAGCAAAATGATAAAGAAGAAAATGTTGAAATTCTTGATCTTCTGAGCAATATTTCTTTCTTGATACCATTGTAACATCATTCCTTTTATACTTTAGCTTAGCTATTATGATGTTTGAAAATATGGATATGATGCTGGAAGACTTCTAATGTCTCATTATCAGGTTTATCATTATTATCTATTAGAAGAGAAATATACCTGGAAAATTCTTGCGGAAAAATGCCAAACTCTGATGATGATTGTGCAACCATTCTCATTTTTTCCAATCATTTTAGGATGCTCTATGTCACAATTAGATGAAGCTATATCATCAATGTACATTCTAGTGGGCATAAATAAACACGAACCTGTGTAATAGCAAATTCAGATAAAAACAGAACGATTGCAGAACTCGATGAAGAGTGTTATTGAAAGACTCGCTTCACAAACAGTGAACTTACTTTACTCTTAAAGAGCTATTATTTGGGAATTTTCCGTCCACTACTTATACATGCTGCGAACATAAATTTACTTATGAAGAATCTTTGATCATTTCTCTGCACTATATTCATATGTTTTCCCATGATTTATGTTCTGTAGTTTTGATGATGAAATTCATGATGATCCGTTCGTCTACAACATTCCAAACAATTTCACATTTCCATTAATATTTACTTTCATCCAGAAAACACTCTCTCTAGAATGGACTTCCAAGATATCCTCGGAGGGGTACAAATTTATATACACAAAGTAAATTTATGCATTTTATGAATATAAATTAATTAATGAGGTGCCCCGTCCACTTGTGATGTATGGAATCTACGAGTATTTCGTAGGAATAAGGTGTAATTAAAAATGGTTAAAATTCATTTATGTACATAATAAGGAATCTTATAATTTGGAATTCTAATTTCTACTGGCCTACCTATACAAAATAATGACTTAAGATTCCCTCTTTGATAGGGGGTCAATCCGATCTCTTCCGAACGGAAAAGAAAGCAATAAATGAACTAATTACGCATTGCAACATCTCTTCAAATTTCAAGCAGTGATATTTCTCTTTCTGTTCAAATAAAAAGATCGAACGAGACTTGACTATTCATAAGCACTATGATCAGCACATCAACGCAAGTGCCCTCAACAACAGTATCCATGGGAAAAATGAATGGTGACACCAAACACGCATCAGTAAACGTCGACTCTGGCATGTCCAAATACTATGCATCAAAGTTGAGCTCGCTTTCAGCTGTAAGTTGGCAAAAGATTATTTCATTCCTTTTTGAGAAATCAATCATTGTCGGTTGTTTAGTGAAATTTTTTATCATCGCTTTCTCACAAGATTTTTTTCTTATTTGACTATTTTCTCTTTCTGAATTTGTTGATTTCATATGTGGAAAGACGGTACAAGAAAGAACTGGTGATTTACAACGCCTAAAATCATTGCGTAACAGTTTGAACGCACAGGTTCGTATGCTTCGAGAGGAATTGCAACACCTTCAAGAGCCAGGATCATATGTTGGTGAAGTAGTAAAACAAATGTCAGAGCAAAAGGTTTTGGTGAAGATTAACCCCGAAGGAAAATACGTTGTAGGGATTGATAAAGGAATCGATATTCACCAGTTGAAACCAAATACTCGTGTAGCATTACGAAATGATAGTTACACTTTGCATAAAATTTTGCCAACAAAAGTGGATCCATTGGTGAGTTTGATGAAGGTGGAGGCGGTTCCAGATAGTACATATGACATGATTGGAGGATTGGAAAAGCAGGTTATGGAAATCAAAGAGGTTATAGAATTGCCGATTAAACATCCTGAGTTATTTGAGAGTTTAGGAGTCGCACAGCCAAAAGGAGTTTTATTGTATGGACCACCGGGAACTGGAAAAACTTTATTGGCAAGAGCTGTTGCTCACCATACAGACTGTACATTTATTCGTGTCAGTGGCGCGGAACTAGTTCAAAAGTACATTGGAGAGGGTAGTCGCATGGTAAGAGAACTTTTTGTTATGGCAAGAGAAGCTGCACCATCTATTATTTTCATGGATGAAATTGATTCCATTGGAAGTGCTAGAGGTGGTGCCGGAGGTGGAGATTCAGAAGTACAAAGAACCATGTTGGAGTTGCTGAATCAGTTAGATGGATTTGAACCCGCGCAAAATATTAAAGTGATTATGGCTACAAATAGAATTGATATCCTGGATTCAGCCTTGTTGAGACCTGGCCGTATTGATCGTAAGATTGAATTCCCTAACCCCAACCTTGAGAATAGAGTAGCTATTATGCAAATTCACAGTCGGAAAATGAATCTGTTAAGGAATATTGATCTTAACTCTATTGGAGAAAAAATGACGAATGCGAGTGGAGCAGAATGTAAGGCTGTCTGCACTGAAGCTGGTATGTTTGCTTTGAGAGAGCGAAGAGTTCATGTAACACAGGAAGATTTTGAAATGGCAGTAAGCAAGGTCATGAAGAAGGACACGGAGAGTAATATGAGTCTGCAAAGGCTCTGGAAGTAAAATTTGTTTCCATTAAAGTAAATTTTTACAAAATCGACATTCTCAAATTATGAATCTTTAGAACATTAATGATAATGATGCACCTTGATAATTAATACCCTCGATTTATGAGTGCGGCCATTGTCCTACCATAATGCAATCAGTGCCTAATGTCCAATACTCAACATTTTTCATAGTTGTCATATTAAGTTGTGAGTGCTGGAATGCATTCAAGCCAATTTTATTCCCGATTAAACTCGGCGCAATTGTAACACATACATAATCCACAATATTAGCATACGTTGCAATAGACGCAAAAGATGATAATATTGAGGACCCACCCTCTACCATGAGACTCTTAATTCCACATTTTTGATACAGTTCCTGCAATACATTTTCTAAATCAAGTGTACGATGATCTGTTGCACCATCTACATAGTCCCGACATGATAGCACTGTAACATGTTTATCTCCTTCCATTAAGTGTATGACTGAGTCCTCTACATTATTCATGGTCAATGTTGAATATAGATCCTTCAATTTTTCTCGGAAAATTTTTCGAAACTGTATCAAAGCATCCTTATTGCAACAAAAAATGATTTTGTTTGCCCGTATATGCTGCATGAAATATCTCTCTTCACTGTCATTCTTAGCTTCGATATTATCCAAATCTTTGAGTAACATCTTCAAATTAGAATCTAAAATAAGTGGTCTAGGGTGATTTAATTTGCCATTGGTTCTCCACAAGCGAACATTTAATCTTGGATTATCAATCATCATTGTGTTTTTACCAACTAATACCCCATCATGAATGGATCGCAATGCATGTGTTAATTGGAATGACTCAGGACAACTGATTGGTAAATTGGAGGAAGTCTTGAATTCTTCAGTAGCAGTAGAAGCAGATTGATGAGAGTCTGCTTTTGCAATCATGCCGTTGAATGTTTGGGCATAGCTGAGAGTGACAAAAGGCATTTTGAGCTTATGGTGCTTTTGTTCTTGAATTTTCTTTTCATACATGTACAGTTCAAGTTTTCTCAAAATGTTAGATATATTATCATTTGTTTCTTCTTGATTCCCGCCAGTTGAAAGAGGTGTAGCATCCTTAATTTTATGAATAGGAAAGATAGATGATGTCGAGGTTCTTGATTTCGTGTCAGAATTGATACTCGATGCCAGTGTGCCATTATGAATGAAGAGGACGATCAAAGGCAAAACATCCCAACGACACCGCAGCCACATGATAAGAATGTAGCAAATAAAAAGTGTTCAAGTGAGAGTATACAAAGAGATGCAATTTTTTTACATTATCACTATATTCCTGGTGTTTGTTGTTTGTTTTAGCTTATAATTTCTAAAGAAGAGAGAGTGTGTCAACCGTACATGCTAGATTTGTTTATCCTCCACGTAGATAGAAATTGATTATACGATAACTTCATTTCGTACAAATGCGTTCATAATTTGGCCATTTTCGAATTTATGACTGCCAAGAAGTATTTGTTATGTATGTTTGTTTGTTTGTTTGTTTGTTTTGTTAGAGCAGTTGATATTAAGTAAATTGATTCATTTTATCCCATGAAAGAGAAAAATTGTTTCTAACCCCTTGTTACATTTGAACGACCAAAAATATAAAAGCTTTACAATTACAATTAATTATTTACAAAATCAGGAAGGTTCCTATAACTGGTAGATGATCCGAATATGAATTTGATCCTGCACTGTTCTCAACAATTCTTTTTGCAGTGTATGAAGTATCCTTTGGCTGCATGTTCTGAATTTGCAAATATATCAATTCTTCTTCCACGTAGGAAAATGCACCATCAATACCCATATATTTTGGCATGAAACCAACTTCTATCGCATCTACATGCAAAGCGTTCAAACCTCGATACATAAATCCATCAAATGCACCTAACCAATTAAATTCATGTTGAGTGGTAAAGAATAATGGTTCTACTTTTGATTTATTCTGTACTGTCGCAATTTGCCAATCTTTTCCTTCTACGCGGCTGTTATGCATTTTATGAACTCTGGTTCTCAATTCAGGTAAGTGAGCATTAAAATCACCACAAAAAATGACTGGAACATTGTTCGAAACAGTGGATAGTAGCGTTTCAAGGGTTTGATCAACAGTTTCGGAGGATCGGATATCACCAGCAGTCAAATGAGTAGTAGCAAGTGTTAAATGATAATAAGTATTTTCATTTGCAACATCTTGATGGTTTGCTGAAGATTCTAAATCTAATTTAATTCGTTCAGAAATCGTATTTGGAAAATAAAGTACGTTTGCACTACATCCTTGTATGGGCTTGGAATAAGTCTCAGTGTGCAAAATATGAATATAGGTAGTATCAATCAAAAGTGCTGAATCTCCACCTTTGCACGCAATCTTCCATGGAGAATCATTTGGATCAAATATATCAAGCAAAGATGGTATGCTTTGAGAAACTTCCTGTAAGGCAATGGCAGTGACACCATTTTCTTTATGAGCCTTTAAAAAGAATGTTATGCGATGATATCGTTCCATAGTCAATTGTGTTTCAACATCCTCTAATGTTCGAGAAGGATTTTTTTGTAAAATTGAATCACGTCGTGAGATCTCCACTGGGCATCCCCATATATTATGAAATGTATCCTGTGCATTTTGAACATTGAAGGACAGAATTTTAATGCAAGCTCTATTGGTGCAGGCCTGTTCCTGTTGGGAGAAAGATGGCGAACCCCAAGTTCTTGGGCTGAGGTATAAGTAAATAAGAATACCAGTGGAGGCAACTATTAGACTCCTGTAATACCAAATGAAGTGATTATACGTGTGCCTTTTTGGTTTAGCTCCTTTCTTTTTGATATCCATTTTTCAAACCTTATCCTGGGTGTTTATACGATCATAGAAAATTGACATGTGAGCTCTCTTTCAGCAGAAGGAATCTTTTGTAGAAGTTTTTTTCATTGTACTTTTGTCTACTTAACTTCTACGTAAAAACAGTACTAGGAAACTAAAATATGCACATATTATCTGGATATCGTGACAAGACTAAGATCGATGCATCTTCAAACTCAGGCCCGCTTATCATACGTGAATTACGGGAACAAACTCAATTTATTTTATTTTTCTTATTTTATTATTTTATCAATCAGCAGAAGTATTCAAGGCGAAGATAACAAAGTAAATATGAATGCCAACAACCCAGATCCATTCTTAGACTCAGCTCAGTATCGGGCGGATTGCGTTGATCGAACCACATCCTTTAAAAACAAATTCACCCATGAGTTCAATCGAAGTGGCCAAATTAGAACCAAAGCAAAGAAGATTTATCAATTCCGTCCGTTGACCAAATCAGAAATTCAAACATTAACAGGAGGCCAATGTCGTTGCAAATGTTCGAATTGGAATTCTATTCGTGTTTTATATCAAATATCGCATCCTGATTCTCAAATTCAAATGCTAAAGGATTTATCTCACATATTACTAAAGCAATATTCCGATTGTATGTTTTCTGGGTTTGTTATATTGGGTGTAGACATAAATACAATACCAGCAGACAAGATGAGAAACGAAAATAGTCGAGAAGACAAACTTCCACATCCTTTAAAACATTTAGAATCAGGTGTTCATCGAAATCTATGTATTCGAGATTGTATCTTGGAGCCAGGTTGTCGTATTTATGGAAATGGAATAATAGAAAAAACTCATGTTAGCTCCATGGCCTTTATTGTCAATTGTGGTACAATCTCTCGAAGTCATAATGGTATGGGTTCCATGTTAGATATTTGTGTAGGGCCCGAAAGTGGAGGAGAAAGACTGATTCAAGTATTTCCAGAATCTACAATTGTAGATGCTTGTCATACTCTTATGCCATCTAAAAAAGCAACATTTATTCCATATAGGACCAATCGCGTTCGTTATGAAAATGCCCATTTCAAAGTCAAAAAGTGCCCCTTGAATATTGTATTATCTTATTCATATATTATGAATAATCCCAATACCATTCAAGATATCTTTCTTTATGAACATTCCTATATTCACTCTTCTTGCACTGTGTCAAAAGCTACATTACTTCCATATGCTTCCATATCCTCCAATTCTAACGTCACCAATGTCTGTCTTCAATGGAGAACATCCATTTCACAATCAGCCATCGTTACTAACTCATTGTTAATGGAAACAAGTTCGGTCTGTAATTCCGCCATCGTTCATTCTACAATACTAGGTCCAGACGTGCATCTGGAAGGAGGAGAAACACATCATTCTCTCATTGGTCCAAGTGTGAATTCACATCATCAATCACTTTTGATTGGTGTAATTTGGCCACTGGGAAGGGGGAATGTCGGATATGGAGCCAATGTTGGATCCAATCATACAGGACGAATTCCAGATCAGGAATGTTGGTCTGGAGAAGGTTTATTTTGGGGTCTTTCTTGTGTCATCAAATTTCCCATCAACACTCTATTGGCACCCTATTCTATTGTTGCTGCGGGTACTATCCTACATCCTCAATGTATTGAAATGCCCTTTTCATTGTTACTGGATGATGGGACTATTTTTCCTGGATGGGTATTGGGGCATTCGCCGTACACCATTGCAAGATCTGAAAAAAAGTTTGTTCAACGAAGAAAGGCAAGAAGACATTTATTTTATACTGGATGGAAAATTATGCGTCCCAGTATTATTCAATTGTGTTTCATTGCTAGGAATTATTTACAGTCGAATGATACCAATCGAAAAGGGATTGGTAAATGTAAACTCACCGAACGTGCCAGAAAAGATGGGATCCTATTTTACTCTCACTGTATACAAAGATATGCTTTACATGGGTTATTGAATCAATTTCTAGAAAAAATGGTCATAAATAGCACTTCATCCATGAATTTTAATATGACTCTTAGTTCTAGCTTGCAATCAATTCCTATTCCCAAAAAAACTTCTGGAGAAGCATCAAATTTATTACATACAAACACTTTGATGGAGCTGCCATGGGAGGAAGCTTCATTCTCCAATCCAGATTTAGAATGGAAATATCAATATTCCTTACTTGAACATGAATTTCCCAATACAACTTCAATCTTTTGGCTTTTCAAATATTTAGCCACCTTGGAAAGAGACCACACAAAGCGAGTCACCTACAGTAAATCAAAAGATGATTTTCGAGGAAACAAGGTGATTCCAGGATATGCTGAGTCGCATGTTTTAATTAAGGATGATGCTGTGGTGAAAATGGTTAAGGAAGAAGAAAACATCGTCTGCTCTAATATAGGAAAGATTCTTAGAGGAGAGTGGAGTGGATTATCAAATAGAAGTCGATTATAGCGAGGACTATATTAATATGAAAGATGGTTCTGGTAATGTCAATGAATTCTTCTACGCTAAATGATAAACATATGAACAATGCACAATCAAGAAAATCAATCAAGAAAAAGTCTCCTTATTTTTTAGAGTCGTTAAATAAGATTAAAAAAAAAAATAGGGCCTACATTTATATTGGTTGTATCAATAAAATATTGGCTCAAGAATACAAAGACTTGTCAGGTTTAATATTTTTCATTTGCGGAACAAGTATAGGGGGTCTCATAAAGAAAAGTTTTCATATCCACGAAATTAGTTTGTTTTCCGTTTGGCAGCATAAAAGGCATGGCCTGATCTTCATTTATTCTTTCTCCAATGAAAGTATCTCGATGATTCTTTTCATAATTCCATAAAAGGATAATTTTAAGGAATGACAAATAACGCTTTGTGAGCTCGATAAACAGATTATCAATCAAAAAATAATATCAAAGATTTCGTACTTACAGCATTAAAAATAAATTCCACCTTGGTCCTAGTTTTACTATCAAGAAACCATTTCACTACAGCCCATATGCTTTTGAGTAGTATCCTAGCTAAACCACCACCATCCACCCAGACAACAACATGGTGCAAAAGACGTTCTGGATAGTGATCTTGTAGTGCTTGGATAGTAGGTTTAGATTCCCCTTTAGCTGGAACAGTGGCTCGAGCATATTTTGCAAAATCACAAATAGAAAATACTTGTTCTTGCTTTCCTTCCGATTGAAGTTCTGTACAGGCCATGGCACGTTCTAGAAGATATATTGTATGAATCAAATGATTTTTAGACATAGAATCTGGTGAAGTTCGGTGCATTTTCATGAGAATAGCTCGATTTTCTTTGTCATAGCCAGACACATAACTCTCTTGCATAAGATATTCAATTTCTACCTGATTTCGGAACTTTTCCATCATATCTTTTTCAGAATCATCCAAATCTTTTTCGTAGCATCGTCGAAGATCGTTAATTTTTAATGCCTTTTCAAAAGCATAAATGAAATTCAAATTAGACAACAGCAAATCATATTAAAATTTAAATTAGAAGCGAAATAATATCTGGTTTTCATGCGATTATTAATCTAATGAAGCTCACCTCACGCCATTTTAGTGTACTCTTCATCTTTCCAATAGCTAGGTCATCATCTCCTTTCTCTGCAACAAGGTGACGTCTAGCAAACCGTAATGCCATGTTATACCTACGGTCATCCGAAGGTTTTGATGTTGTGGATCGAGAGGCTGTGTAGTATGCATAAGAAGTGCATGCTGCCTGTTCCTGTTCCTTTTCAGATAGTTTGTCCACCAATTTCTATCATTAAATGTATGAATTATGAATGAGAAAAAGAAAACAGAAGAATTCCAATTGTTTGTCATTTTATCGGCGCAAAACATTATAGATATTATGGCATTGGATCTTGTTATTGGAATGTTGAAGACAAAACCGTCGCCTTGTGTAAAGGATAAATTAATTGGTAGTCAAAAGGCGCTTACGGATTTCCTTACCTTGCACAAACTTTTCTCATTTTCATCCACGAAAGGTGGGATGGCAGCAAAGACCTTTGCTAATCGTTCTGGAGTGATTCTTGGCATATTGTTGAATACTTTAATAAATAAAAAAATAGGTATAGCGTACTTCCCTTGCTTTTTTTTTTGATTGCTTTGTTGAATCTTGAAAGTCAAATATGATTTAGGGAAAACGAACAAGAAGTTCCCAGTCCTATGTGGAAAAACATTAAGTAATAATTCTATGAATTAAAAAAAATGCCAATACGATTGATCACATTCTAATTGAAGGATGGGTTGAGTTTCTATGTCTCATATTAATAATTATGATGTTCCTCTAAGTAAGCTGATCTTTGTCTCCTAAATTATCGATCACAGCAATACAGCAGTATAGTCGCGTAGGTTTGTTAAAAACTCTCGACACGGCGTAGAATCATCTGCTGGTAACACCGAAACAAGACGTAACATACACCTGCTTCAGCTTCGACTTCGACTGCGGACTTCTACCAGCTTATTCATAACCGATCATATTAACTAAAAATGGAAGAACCTCTTGATTTAATCCGACTTTCAATAGATGAGCGAGTCTATGTTAAATGTAGGTATGACAGAGAACTTCGAGGAAAGCTTCACGTAAGTTTGACGCATTCACATGTGATTGTGGATCCGATATGTCATGTCAACTTTTCAGAGACTTATTAATTACTCATTTATTTTTCATTTGATATTATGAGTAGGCATATGATCAACATTTGAATATGGTATTGGGAGATGTAGAAGAAACGGTCACTACAAACGAAATAGACGAAGAGACAGATGAAGAAATAGTCAAAAAGGCAACCCGCAATGTTGGAATGCTTTTCGTGCGTGGAGATATAGTCGTTTTAGTTTCACCACCATTACGGACAGCATAAAAAGAATGATCAATCAAGGGGCTGGATTTCTTTCCTATATCTATTCACCTTTTACTTCGCTTCTGTTTGACTGAAAATAACTCGCGTTTACTATTCAATCCATTATATTCATATTATGAATTTTTCACTCAAAAACTTGTGATGATCTATTGAATGAGGTAAATAACATGGATAAAGTGTTCAAATTCAGAACTAGGTTAAATAGTTGCAATTAAAAATATTTTTTAATTTTTTTACAAGATAAAATGTACGGTCTAACACACAAATGGTTCATACATGTTTTCGTTCAAAAAGCTAAGTTGAAATTGAAAACTTCATAAAGTCCATGATTGATCGTATAGACGATCATATGTTCCAGGTGGATCTTTTTGACAAAAAGATTGTGGAGGAAAAACTTTCATAATCAGTGACATACAATGATAGGAAGTTGAGAAGGCATTTACAGAAAAAAATCGTAAATTCAAACGGAAGTGAAAAGAAATTGTTACGAACAGTCGGAGTGTTAACTCTCGTTGCTTACTAAAAGAATGTATTTGCTGCTTTTCATAACACACAATTTTTAACCTTAAGGTGCGAGGCAGTCAGCAGTTTCCATGTGTCCATTTGACCATTAGTGACAGCTTCCCTCTAGTTTTATTTTATGGATCGTACTTTCTATGATGATATACCCACTCACCGAGCGGGAAACTTGTGATACTTCTTGTTCGAAAAAATCAGTACGGTAACTATAGGTATTTTGTTAGATAATCCTGAGACATTATCTCTATAGACTTTTTGTATAATTATGATATGTTCATGCATGATGATATATGTATGATACTCCTACTATTTTTCTAGCGGGAAATTATTGATAGGCCAAAATTATAGGTGAAAACCATTTCCATCAAGAAGCCAATCTCCTGCTGCTTTAAGTAAAGTGTTCTCAATATTCGGAGTCTGCTGAGTTCATTTCCGTTGACGTTCAGATGTTCCAAGAATCATAAGAATTAATGTCTAAGTGACAGGGGTGAATCGTTGCTTTGGAAATTGACAACGGAGACATTCGATTTAAAGAAACTTCCTTTCGTCTGTAATTGATGTTCTAAATATAAATAGATTCGTTATGTTATGGTCGAAAGTTTGAATTATTCTCCGCCTATTTCAAAAAAGAGACCTATTTAGCATTTGAACTACAGGACAGTTTCATATTAGTTACATAAATTTTTAAATTGTAGAAACATTCACACATTCTTTTATGAAAGTTTAACGTGTTACGTAACTCCTAATTCAAATTATTATTAAGTGAGGGAAAAGTCAGATGTCGCGTGACAAATAAAATATGAAACGTACATACGTATCTTAAGACACGATGAATTCCATCACCATATTATATACTCCGAGTCCCGCCGAAAGTTTTCTCAAAAGAAAAATCCCCATATATGTATTCCGTAGATTCATTAATTCTGTATTTGAATTTACTTTGAACATAATTCGCATATTTAATTAAAGAAAATATCTTCTATCATCTTTTATTTGAATTTTGGATGCATAATTTGATGAAACAAAAGTTCATGGATTGACTGCTACATCTAGGTAATTTCGTCAAAACTCATTTTTTGAGATAACATTTACGTGACACATTAAGAGATTGAACAAGACATAAAACTTCCTGAAAGACGAAAATGCACCCTCCACCGTATGACGATGAATGCACAATGAGGCTCAGTCCAGGAAAAATGAGGAACAGACTGGCAAGCAAAATAGTTCAAAAAGATTGGAACTATGTTATCGAACGAACAGTTAAGTGTCCAGGTGAAGCATCTGAATGGGTTGAAGTGAATTTTAGAGGCTCCATTGAAAAGCTTCTCCCACTTCATGTCGCGTGTTGCTTGGACCCACCTGTAGACGCAGTTCAAGCTCTTCTAAAAGCCGATAGCGAGGCCATATTATTGCAAGACGCAAATGGAAGGTTACCTCTACATTTAGCATGCGATGTGAACCGAGCCTCACCTGAAGTTATTGAAGTGTTACTAGAGGCTCACCCAGAGGGATCAGAAGTGAAAGAGAATCAATTTGGATTTCTTCCCTTGCATGCAGCATGTTGCAAGAGCGACAATGCTAAGACATGTATTGATACTCAACAAAAAGTGATAGAAAAGCTACTATCTGCTTTTCCAAGCGCCATCACTGAGACAGATGGGAGGGGATGGCTCCCTTTAGCTCTTGCATGTCGCACTGGAGCACATCCAAACGTTATAGAAATTCTTCTCAAAGAAAAGCCAAGTGCAGCAAAAGTCATAGATCGAGATTTGCGCATGCCCATTCATTTGGCTTTATGTTCAAGACCTGGAGGAAACGAGGCCACTGAAATTGCACGTATGTTGATTGATGCCTATCCATCAAGTTTAATGCGACAAGAAAAGAAATTTGGGTTTTTACCATTGCATGTTGCATGTTCATTTTGTGGACTTTCGTCATCTAATATCCTTGTTAGGACTCTTCTCGCTGCTTATCCAGAAGCATCTCAAGTACCAGATAGAAGAGGATCTCTTCCTTTGCATTTGGCTTGTCGCGCTGGAGCTCCTTTTTCTGTCATTCAGCAATTGGTTTCAGTGTATCCTAGAGGAGCATTTCATAAAGACGATGAAAGTAGATTACCACTACATTGGGCTTGTCATTTAAATTTACCTGCAGAATCTATTCATATAATTCTTGACACTTATCCAATGGCTGCTCGAATTGCTGAAACGAAATACAAATTTTTACCTCTGCACGTTGCCTGTTTACGTGGAGCGTCGAAAGAAATCATAGACATTCTCTTGCAAGCATATCCAGATGGATCATCTTGTCGTGATAAAAAAGGTTGTCTTCCCTTGCATGTTGCTTGTATGGCCAACTGCGATGTGTCTACAGAGGCTATTGAAAGCATAATTAAAGCTTTTCCCCAGGCTCTTGCAGAAAAAGACTCAACAGACGCAACACCCCTGGATATTGCAAAAGAAGGCGATAAGCATGATAAGAAAGAAATCATCCAAGTGCTTCTGGAGTATTTATCTACAGAATCTGAATCAGATGTACCAGACATTTCGCTGGTTAATCAAGAAAACGAAATTATTAAACCAACAACAAAACGGCCTATTTTACGTCACATGTCTTGGTGAGCATTATTTAATAGTAAATATTTGTTGTTTTATATTGTTGACATAACTAATTTGCTTATGGTTTAGTATGCCAACAGGAATCAAAGAATCAATACCTAGGCCAAGAAAGAGGTTATCCCTACAAGGATTAAAAAATCTATCACCGTCTACCATTTTTACAAGAAAAAAGCAATCACAAAAGAATTCTTTGTGCGTAGTCTGCATGGAACGTTCTGTGACCCACATCTTGTATCCTTGTGGGCACTCATGTCTCTGTGAGACATGTGCTACAAATCATTTGAGTGAGCTGGAGAATAGGTGCCCAGTGGGTAGATGTCATATCCAAGATGTCATAAAGGTTTGGGGTAATGTTGTTGCAAATAAGAACTGATTTCATCATATTCCCTGGATACGGTATTGTCCGAAAATGTTATTGCCTAACGACTTCAAATTGCTTAAATTTGCCTAAACATAAATCCAAATAATCACATATATATGATATAACACACATAAAAATGTGCATTAATTTGTTATAAAAGATCAAAATTCTTAAGATTTTAAACGAAATATTCATTCCTATATGAACGGATCTTTTCATATATAATATCGTGTACAATAATTTATACTTTTATTTATGACTTAAGACAACATCGAAAGACACCGAAATTATAAGAGTTCTCACTAATACAATCTTAGACGCGGTCCAAGTCAAATGACGCACGTAAGTTTTTTGAATAATGAACTATACCTGAGAGAGAATAATGCTGTCCTGCAATAGCTCCAGTATCTTTTCAAGAAAGTAATTTTGCGCAGATGCCTCACAAAATCTAAAAGGTGATATGAGATTTTGATGCACACTAGAATTCTCATTTATACTAACAGCTTATTGGTAGTGTAAAAACTCTAAGATGATATTCATACATGAGTCGCCATGAGCATAAACATTCTAGAGAAAAATATGCAAAAAAAGTTGAATATAAAATACCAATGGGCTTTGTCAAGTGCCATCATATATCTTCATTTGTTGCATGATATGCACTCTGTAATAATCATTGAGTAAGATCTCTAGACGGATAATCTTTGGTACCTATTGGGTCTGGAGTTTTTTTACTCCGTTTTGATTGCTAGTTAATTCAATAATTTTAAAATATAGGGTCCAAAATATTGTACTCAAAACGGTGAAAAAGTGTACCCGACCCCAGAGAGAGATAGACGTGTTTTTAATCACAAGTTAACTCTTACAAAAAAACATATTATATAGATTAAGCTAGCAGAATCATTGAACGAAATTGTTTTCAACTTTTATGTTGAGAGCTGGCTGAAAGAGGTGAACTTCGTAATGAAATTGTTGTCCCAAAAAAAGTTTTGTTTTAGTATTTTTCTTATTAATTTTAATTAGTTGTCTGAGTAAACTGTTGAATCTTCATGAAAAAATGTGAACGGGACTATCTAGAGGTACCGTAATTGAACTTCGCTCCAGGGAAATTGATTGCAGACGCATGTTCTCTATAATATCGTATGTTACTTACGCATCTTAGGAATACAATTTTTATGAAGAATATCATGAACAACATAACGATTTATTTAACAATGCTGAGAAATGCAGCTATATATGTTGCCCTTTCATTCATTGTTCAAGGAAGAGGAGCGTCGAGCTTTCACAGTCAATCTGCTTTCTCTTTATTAAGGCCTAATTCGGTTCATGAGACATTGGTGTTAAAAACAAAAATTGAGTTAATTTTGAATTCTTCCGTTTCCAACGATGAGACTACATCAGAAGCAGCTAAAAAGTCCAAACGTGCCAAATTCTTAAATGTTCTGGGTTTTAAACGTCTTGAAAACCAAAAGAAGGATATCGAGCCTGTGACCAGTCTAAAGCAGGTTGAAGAAAAGGTAGAAATTACTACGTTGGAAGAATTGAATGCTTATTTTGAAGATCCAGATTGTAAGTTTCGCATACAAAAAAAGAAGGGGCAAGAGAATGATGATTCAGACAACCCCATCGATTATAAAGCACTTTTATCATCAATATCTGTGAAGGGTGATACGCAAACTATAGGTTCAAAGGATCAGCCAGAAATAACTCATCCTGTACTACAGCTCTTACAAGAACGCAGAAGGAATAATTCAAAGCCAGTTGAGGGCAAACGCACAGATGGTTTCAAAGTAGCTCTCGCTATTGAAGGTGGGGGAATGAGAGGCTGTGTATCAGCTGGTATGGTTGTGGCCATTGATTATCTTGGCCTCAGAGAATGCTTTGATGTCGTTTATGGTTCTTCTGCAGGTTCTTTGATCGGATCATATTTTCTCACGAAACAACTTCCTTGGTTTGGGCCCGAATTATACTATGATAGTTTAACGACTGCAGGAAACAAATTTATTGATAGTAAACGCCTTCTAAGAGCTGTGGGTCTTGGGTTAGTAGACCCTCGTCTTCTCAAAGATGTTATCACCAGACCTACTCTAGGTAAACCAGTGCTCGATTTAGACTTTTTGCTAAAATATACAGCTATTGAAAGAAAACCTCTTGATTGGGGAAAATTCGAGAAACTACAAAAAACTCAACCGCTGAAGGTTGTCGCGTCAGGATTGAAGAGCGAAAAAGCTATTGTTTTAGATTATGAGAACGGAAGTTTTGATTCATTATTTCAACTTACAGAATGTATGCATGCATCCATGCTTTTACCTGGGATTGCCGGACCTGTTATAAATATGTGTAAAGACTCTGACGGAAAAGTCAAATTCATTCGTGGGCAAGTGAAAGATAAGAATTGTGAACCCTTGGTAGACGCATTGGTGTATGAACCCTTACCGTATCGTTCCGCTCTCCAAGAGGGGGCGACTCACGTGGTAGTTTTAAGGACCCGAGCAGATGGTGTAGATACTACTGGTAAACCAAGCGTTTTTGAACGACTTATATTCCGAAGATTTTTTCTCCGTAAAAATAAACTTGGAAATGTTTTTAAACGAATGACTAGTCAGTTGCATAAGAAACTTTATGCTGAGGATATGATTATATTGAATGAAGCTTCAAATGATTTTGAGAGAGATTATACAGATACATCATATCCACATATGATGGCAGTTGCTCTCCCTCCTGGAAGCGAAGAAGTCACTAGGCTTGAAACAGGTAGAGAAGCAATCCTTGAAGGAGTACGAAGAGGTTTCGCTCGTGCGTATGATACCCTGGTTGAAGATTCAAATGAAAGAGGTAGAGGGTCTATTGTGGCGAAAGAGGTTTTTCCGGATAAAATTTTAGAATACGACCCATTACAAATCGACGAACGCATTGAATCTGCATTTTCGGCCTACCTTCGACAGGTTGAAAAAACAAAAATCAATGTTTAAGGGTAACCAAATTAATTGTATTCAAATACTTCAAACTATATATTTGCTTGAAACTTGTCATGAACATCGTAAAAAATAACTACCTATAAACTTAATTTTAAATAATGTTCGAATTTAATGTCTTTAGAATTAACGGTTTATGAATCATTCTAAAACCCCTTTCATGTTTGACAAAGTCATGAGAAAAAACGGCTTGAAAGAGAAGCTTACTGAAAGGGATTTATTCAAAATCGACAACCTTGTGCACTCCTACTTTTTCCCTGAAACGTAGTATTTATTCGAATGTTCACAATGAGTTGAACACCATAAATATATGAAGATGTTATTACAATGAAACCGAAAAAGCTTGGTCAATGCTATTTCTTTCAAGGAAACTCATTGTCCTACTTGATTTTTGAATTTCAACTCTGAAAAAGAAAATTCAAAGGATTTGTAGGCCCCTCTTGAATAAATAATTGTATTTCAATTTCTCTGTATTAACATGCACGAAAGGAAAAACACAAACACTGACCCTCTGGGTAGAAACCACAATACCCACATTGACATAGTCATCCTCCTAATAAACATGCTTTTGAGTGGTATGTAGAAACAGTAATCAATAATAACCATTTTCCCAATGAACAACACAGTTACCTCATCAATTGATTCAACATCTGAACTCTCATCCTGTAGTTTTTTGGTAGGACAAGCCTCTAATTTCATGAAATTTCATGAATTCAAATTTAGCTTTTATCATTCACTGAGTCTAAGTACATACTTCTTGCTAGTCCGATTCTTTTCATCCACATGTTGATACTTGCAATTGGAACTTTTGGAGACATCTAGATTAAGATACATTTATGGTTCAACTTTAAGATTAGTGCAATTTTGATCTTTCTCGTGTAGATCACCATCTACAGTCCCAGTAGATATCAAATCTTCCATTCCAATGAAAAGTCAAGACATGCTCTAGAAATTATTGCCAATCAGCATAAATGAGCAAGTATGCTCACTAGATGTTTTTTTATCTAAACATTCGAACAGAAAAAAAACTATTTGAGTCCCGACAAAAATTTTGAAAAAACAATACCTATATACTTTTAATAAAGAGTTTTTGAGGTTGCTTTCGTCAGAATGTTTGCAATTAAAGCCACGAGCTATTTATTTATTCTTCGACGATCCCTCAGCAGCAGACCAGCTCTATGTTGATGACAAATGCACGGGCGGAAAAATAGATCTTTTGACAGCCGTCGAATATAATTTTTTATTTCATACGTAAGACGGTACAATATAGTACTATACCGTATGTGTCATTAATCATCTGCTGCTGATTGGAATGGCGTATGTTCAACAATAATTGAATTAGTTCTATCTAAATGAAGTAGGAAATACATTCCTCATTTCTTTCTTTTGACAAAAATCTTAAAGAGCACAACCCATCTCTCCATCTACAGTAATGAAGTTCCACTTAGCATCAATTTTGGTAGCTGCAAGCTGTGCATCCTTCACATCAGGATTCACGACGTCTACTTTTGCAGTCCGAAATTCGGCACAATTGTCTGCCACTGTAGCGCCTGTTGAGGCACCTCCAGGGAAATCAGTTTTTCTTACACCTGAAACTGCAAAAGCATGCGTGGAAGCAGTTGGAAGTCCACTTTACGCATATTCGAAAGAATCCCTCACAAAAGCAGCTGATGATTGCTTGTCTTTCCCGAACGCTTTTGGTTTAACTGTTCGATATGCAATGAAGGCATCACCAAATAAGGCTATTTTGCAACTTTTCAACAAAAAAGGTATTCACATTGATGCCTCTTCTGGATTTGAGGTATGTCTCTTAGATTATCACTTGAACGCAATATGAATGATGAATCCTTTTTTTTGTACATCAAATTTAACATCACTTTTTCTAATGCAATACAGGTAAGAAGAGCAATGTTAGCTGGTGTCCCACCAGAAAATATCAGTTTGAGTACACAAGAACTTCCAGCAGACTTTGCTGAATTTGTCAAGATGGGAGTTAAAATCAATGCATGGTAAGAGTTTACAATATTTTTTCTACACAGATATCATTTAGCATCATTTTGGTGTATCTCTTTATTGATGTATTCACTAAATCTCACCTTACAATCTCGAATACTACTATACATTAAAGTTCCATTTCACAACTTGAAAGATTTGGACAAGCATTTTCCAATTCCTCCCAAAAAGTTGGAATCCGTATTAACCCTGGGGTAGGATCTGGAGGATTTTCTTCCTCTACGACAACCTTCTCTAAAACAAATGTAGGAGGTCCAACCTCGTCCTTTGGAATCTGGCACACTCTTGTCTCAGATGGGACTGTGCCTGGAATTGTTGAAAAATATGGATTGGAAGTTGAAAGAATTCATACCCATATTGGATCCGGTTCTGATCCTAAGATTTGGCAACAAGTAGCAGCAAAATCATTGAGTTTTTGTGAAATCTGGGATACTGTCACAGCATGTAACTTAGGTGGGGGGTATAAAGTTGGGAGAAACCCTGGGGAACCCAGCACTGATTTGCAGGAAGTAGGTGAGCCCGTTGCTGAGGCCTTTAGAGATTTTGCAAAAAATAATAATGGAAGAGAGTTGAAACTTGAAATCGAACCAGGAACATACCTTGTAGCTATGGCTGGAGCAGTTGTTTCTACAGTTCAGGATAAAGTATTCACTACTGGCGATGATGGGCATACCTTTTTAAAATTGGATGCTGGTATGACAGATGTCTTGCGTCCAAGTCTTTACGGAGCAGTACACCCTATCACCATTCTTCCAGGAAGTGGATCTACAACAGATGTTGGAGCTGAGACTGAAAGTGTTGTTGTAGTTGGGCATTGTTGTGAAAGTGGAGATTTGATGACACCCGAACCTGGTGAACCTGAGGAATTGGGAGAACGTGTATTGAGAAAGGCCGAAATTGGAGATATTTTGGTTATGGATGGAAGCGGTGCATACTGCGCTGGCATGAGTACAAAGAATTACAATAGTTTCCCAGAAGCACCAGAAGTTATGGTAGATGAACAAGGAAAAGTATACGTTATTCGAGAAAGGCAATCTTTGGAGCAAGTCTATGAAAACGAAGTCTCTCTTCCTGATGACGCTCTGTAAGGTTAAATTAAATAGAACTTTCCTCTTCTATTATTTCATGAGCACAACTTTCAATTAATATCTAATTACAAATTTTCTTCATTAATGACTGAAATTATACTCTATTATCATCATCATTGTAAAAAGTTCGCAAAATTTATTTCGAATCCATTATTTGCACAAAATTATTATTAAGTTTTATTTACGTTCTCTTCATTTTTTGTCTACTTGCGCTTTGAAGGCAAAAAATCGTCTCTCTGCTGACCCTACGTTAATAATCGTGAGACTACTACTATTTGACGTTCTGTACTTCAACATTCAAAACATAAAACGCCAAGAATAGTAGAATGGTTATAATATCAGTTCCACCATCTGGAAAATGCATTGCTCATTCGTTTCGCTTAAAACCTGGAGACAAAGTGATGTCATCTCTGAAAGATTATGCTGCTGTAATCCTATCACGACAAAACCCTGAGTTCTGCTCTTCTGCATTTATCATGACAACAGTTGGCTCAGTTTCGGACATAACGCTGCGTTTGGCTAATGCATCCAAAACGGATCCAGTCACTTCCAAATCAAGTAGTGAAAATGATATTCGAAGATGGCCTGATCAAAGATTTGAAGTTGTTTCACTCGTTGGTACTTTTTCCCGTAATCAAGGATGCCACGTACATATTTCCTTATCAGATGCAAAGGGCGATACAATTGGTGGCCACTTGATTGAAGGAACAGTATTCACTACTTTGGAAGTTGTCATGGGGACAATTGATTGTGTGGAATTCAAAAGAGAGATGGATGATCAAACAGGATATAAAGAACTCGTACCTAACAAGCTGCATAATACGTTAGCATGGAGGAAGAAAAAGTTTCTTTTCTTCACAATGATTGCTTTTACTGCTACAGTGGGAGTCTTTCGAAGTAAAAGAGCTAAAGATTGATATCACCAAATTACCTTGTCGATATGAATTTCAATGATGAAGATACAAATTCGTTGAAAACATGACATCGTTTTCCACAGTTGAAACGAACAAAGATCCTTAAATATAAAAAGGAATTTGTCATTAGTCGGAAGTTGATAATAATAGAGCAACTCCACGCTTCACCCAGTGTTCAGGAACCACATCTCCACTTTCCAAATCAACATTCAAAACAAATGATGGACGTTCTCTACTTCCAGTCCTGATTGGATACATATACAAGGGACATGAATAGACGTTCTTCAGGCCTTTCTTCTTTCCTTCTATAGGTTTAAAGTAAATGATTGGCATGGGTGATGATAACTCCATAACATTTGGTTCAGTCAAGCTTCCGCGTTCATTATCCCACTTAGCTCCTTCAAGATAAATTCCACTCATGTACACTCCTTCTTTGGGACCTTCTGTTATTTCTTCTCTTTTCTTATCCAAAACAAAAAACTCCCAGCTTAAATTATCTATAGCAATTCCATGGTTACGAGCCGTTGTCTGCAAAATCCCCGTGAGAAATCCTGATGGATATGTGAAACCAGAAAGCCAAAAGACAGGGGGTATTCCATCATTTATCCATGACTTCATTTGAGCTATTCTTAATTCCAAATCACGAAGCCATGGTCCAAGAGGTTTGCATGAAGGATACGTCATAGACCAGCTAGAGGGAACTTTGTGCTCTAGCATTTCATTTATTATGATTTCAATATGTGGTGTGACAACTGTTTCTCCTAACACAGTCTTTTTGACATCGTCAATTTCCGTAGACATTCGTGAGATCAGGCTATTGTATCGCATAAGTTCTTGGTAAAGAACGGACTTTAATGCACCTGGATCCATTCTCCCTTCCATTATTGACTTCACTCTTTCGAGATCAAAGGGTTGTGGTAATTTCTCATAAATCATATCTATTCGTATCTGAATTTGATCATCTTTGGTTTCTACACCATCTACAATTGCAGTAGATTGCAATGACGTTATGGTACTAAAAAGATCATTTGAGTCTTCGATTTGAGACGAAATATCAGCATTTGGATGCTGACCAAAAGCTTTTGGGTTATCATGATAAGGGAGCTTTCTGATGTAGTCAACATAGCTCTTTAAAGTTCCATCGTTTGGAATATGATATTCTTTCAATTCAGAGAGTAAAAAATTATCCTGTTCGATAGCACTTTCACAAAAGAGCTGATCCATGTACACGTTGACTAGTCGACGATCCATGTCTTCAGTTACTCGGCCACCATAGTTTGCTTCTCCAATCAAATACTTCAAAGCCTCAAATGGTGTCTTTTCTTTGTATTCGTTGAGGAAAACAATGATCAAGTCATGACATATCATGAAATCAGACTCATTAAACTCATATGGAATATTGAATCCAAGAGTTTTAAATTTACGACGTTCCAGTAGTAGAGCATGAAACCAAGAGAGCGAGAATAAAAGTTTTTTGTATTTGCTTGGTTGCTGACAAGAATGAAATTTATCATTTTGTACAAGTGCATATAATTTCATTAGATTTGCTCTCTGGTTCATTGAACAAAGATACAACGATATTGTCTTGTTTCAGGAAAAAAGTTGGCATATTTTAGTGTATCAATATTGCATTTACAGAACTTACCAGACCCCGAGGCGGCTCTGTTGTCATTTTGATCCCTCTTTGCAGTAATGACATCGGAAATCTAGGATTAGGACTACTGCTAAGCCAAAGGCGGTAGTTTTCATGAATATCATCTTGTTCGCAATATTCTTCAACCAGCTTATCTAGATCCATCATCCAACTGAGCATTAAATGACAATTCGATAGAAAAACCCATGAACCTTCCCTCAAAGCGTTCTTGACAGCCTTGATAGCAATTGGTCCTTGCCCTTGCCCCAATGCTACCTGCAAAAAATTTATTTTTGCTTTCATTGCTAGTTGCTGAATTTGTTCTGTTGGATCTACTCCCGGTGATAGAATAAAAATCAATGGAGTCCTGGGTGTAGATGAATTATATATTTCGAGGAGATCAAATTGTGGACTTTCAGCAAACTCTGTTCCGATATTATTTGAAATAAAATTTGTTGCAGCGAAGAGGGTACGATCTGGTCGAAGGGCTCTAATTATGCACATCTTTTGCAGTGAAGTCAATTCCTTCTCCCAAATGCCAGGAAGATTTGCTTCTTCTGGTTTGCTGCTAGAGTACCACTTCTCCCATTGAAGATGATCTTCATAAAAATTTGCCATAAAATTGTCTTTAGGAAGAATTTTTCCAAGCTCGCTGAAATGATCCCACATTACGTCATTTATCCAAGCAAATTGATTTTCAGATTGCTGTGCTCTATCCACCGCAATTCCACCGTGGCAAAAGAAGTTAAATTCTTTTTGGGGTAGACTGTTCTCCTGTTTCATTATTTTGAAGCAAAGTTGTAACGAAAAGAGAAGTTTGTGTCGTTCAAATAATCCGATACACGTCCATTTGTACACACATTGAGTGTGATATTTATTTATTTGCTGAACGCGTTCGTAAGCAGATTCTTCATTATTCTGGTTTATATAACCTTTCCTACTTTCTTGTATACTCTTCTCGAAGAGATCAATATAAGAATCAAGACTATATTTGTACATAGGATCAACTTTCGACATGTCATTCAACACTAAATAAGCAATGGAAGCACGTACTGCCGCTTCTCGATATCTTTCTCGAGCTTCATTAATATTAGACTCTGTTTCTTTTGCTGTTCTAAGTTGAATCTCCACTTTTTCTGCTGTTAGCTTACTGTCTTGTAACGTTTGCACAAGCTCAATATTATTGAGTAGACTGCCTTTACTTTCCGCAAGTTTTTTGAGTATGTCATCTTCCAATTCCACGAGCTTTTTATTATTTGAAGCAATGCAAAGGGTTAGTTCATTTTTCTGGCTTTCTAGCTTCGGCCTTTCTTTATTTACGACTATACCAAGAAGCTGATCTTCAAGTCCTTGCTGTTTGACTGCAAAATTTATAACAGTTGTTTTGGTTGATATTTCTGGTGTAAAGTGTGGATTACTCAATTTCGTTGATAGGTAGAGACGGAATTTCTTGTTGTAATCTACTTCTTTATCTCCAACTTTGATTAAAAACCTATTTCCAACTTTAATTGTTGACTTGGTCAAGATAGGCTCTAAGCTAGGGTCAATTTCTTCCAAAATTTCTTGCAATAAGACTGGGAGACCATTGATAATGGCAGCCTCAATGAGCCTCAAGAAATCGTTCATCTTTAAATTCACAATAACGAGTTGCTCCCCTTCCATATTTTTTATCCATTTGTTTGCTTGGCCCTGCGGATCTACGAGAAGGGGCCACCTTCGACATCTATTTACAATTACTCCATTCTCTGTGCTGAAAACATCTGTGGGCAAGCCTTGATTATTCCAAGCCCTTATGTCTGTGCTCTTCCCCAAGAATTGGAAAAAATCAAATTTCCCGGAAACAGGTAATTCTGCTTTATTTACACAATTTTTCCATTTTTGAACGAGAAATTCACGATATAATATATCGAATGGACCGGCATATGATAGAAATGCTGATGCTAGTAATACATCGCCAACCAATACAGATATGCATTTTTCAAAAACAATAATGCTCTTTTGCCACCTGGTATATTCCCCACCTAAACCATTTATTAGTTTTTTGGCCCGAATAAGTTTTTCTTCAAGGTCTTCAGCTTCTCTTTTAAGCATATTTTTTTCATCCACACTAGACTCATATTTTCTCTTGAGGTCTTCAACTTCTTCGATAGCATCCTCAAGTGCTTTTTGAGATCGTGATAAGTCATCCTGTTTCACTTTCAGACTTTCTTGAGCAGCTTTGAGTCTAGCTCTTTTTGGGGCAACTTCTCTGGAAACACCTGCATATGTATATATCGCATGGCACCAGAAACAAAGCGCCCCTGCTGCTTTCGATATCTTTGAAGTTTCCTCAGCAGCAAAAGTAGGAGATGATATGAACTTTTTCACTTTGATTAGTATAGATTCTTTAACATTGGCTTTGTCGAAACTTTTCAAGCCACTCAAAAAAGAAGTTTCTCCAAGAACTTTTTTTGCACTTGCCCAATCTATGGGCTTCCCAAGGAAAGTCATCACGCAAGAAAGGACCTTTTCAACAGCTGGTGGGGGTTTTGCATAGCCTTTGATTTCTGTTATAGAATTTTTGTCTAGCTTCTCTACTTCAATCATTGCCTTTTCAAGTGCAGGAAGAGCTATTGCTAGATCAGCTTCAGCATCAGATGCGATTTCTTTACATTCACATTCTTCATTCTCAATTTTCAGAGACTCTGCTTGGACCTTGATTTTTTGTGTTTCAGCCATTTTTCTCTCTAAAATGATCACTTTAAGCATGTCCTCGCATTTTTGCTGGCTAGATGCCACAATCAATTTCTTTCGTTCCAGCTCAACACTCATGGTTTCAACCTGTTCCCTCCCCCTCTCTAATTTGTCTAATCCATTGGTGAGTTTAATTTGTTGACTTCCTAGCTCCATTTGCTTTTCCTTCAGTAGCTCCAGGTATCCTTTTACAAGTTCAAGATAGTTTGTCGGCGTGATATAATTGAAACGCTTCTGCTCTATCTTCATTTTTTCTGATAATTCTATCGCACTTAAATGGAAGGACGCGAATGAATCTGATACTTTGCTATATAGTGATAAATTGCTGTTTTTACACAGTCCAACGTCTCGCAAATATTTTAAGGCAACCTCCTGTAGTGCATTTTGAGGCCATTCATTGAAATAGTTTATATGAGTGCAATTTATGATTGAAGGAAACATCATGGATCTCTTTCGAAGTGAATTTCCAACAGGGCTCATAGTCAAAATTACATGCAAATTCCGTCGAACTCTTTCAAGAAAAAAATTCCAAAGGATGTCTGGTACATCATCATATCCTTCTTCTACAGCACATTGTCGGATCTCGTCTATAATATTCGACACTTCATCTTTTTGAAAAATATTAGGAACTTCTCCCGAGGTTAGGAAATTACTCACATCTTCCAAAAACATTTCATCTTTGATTTGAGTATCGCTAAAGAGGAAAACTGTACGCTCGTTGTCAATACCACAACGATGAAACATTTTTTTCAAGTCTTCACGAAATTCGAGAGTTCGATATTGATTTGTTACTTCAATGGTAACAAATTTTATACCAGCAACATAACTCGCTAATTTAGCAAGAGAATTTCTTCCGCTGCCACCCACTCCTATTAAAATCATGTTTCCTCTCTCGAACTGAAGTACACGATATATTCTACAAATGTGTCTCATTGCATCTCTGAAAAGAACTAAATTCATTGGTACTAGTCTTGATTCACTATTGTAGTCCTCGAGTTTTTCTAAAAGAGATCTTTGCAATGTATCGTAGTCCTGTACTTCTTCGTGATGTTTCTTAGAGTTCGCAAAATCTACATAGATTGGGCCCAAATCTTGATCGATCGATTTTTTCATCAGATGACACCAATCAATTTCAAAATATTTGTTGAGTGTTTTGTCGATCAGTTGAATAAACCGTGTTTCATCGTTCGTCTGATCATTAATGAATCTATCACTGAAGCTTCGCATGCATTCATGTGTCCAGAAACGAATCAAATCTTTTTTCGATTTTACATCTACTTGTTGAATCCCATATAGCCCTTGAACTACTTTCGTAATGTCTCTCAAGTTGAAGAGATAATAAAACTTAGAGGGTGTTGGTAAAAAATGAATCTGAACAAGTTTATATAAATGTAAGGTCGCGTTTACCAAAGGGCCAGTTATTGTTTGAATTTCACTTTCAAAAGAATTGAATTTATGCAATAGTATAGCTTGAAATATATGGATTATTTGGGGATCGGTGGGTTGAGCAAAATTAAATAGCCTGAAGCTGGATTGAATCCGTTGAGAGATTATTTCTCTTCCACCACCGGGTGGTGCCATTGCACCACAGATTTGGGAGTCAAGGACGTGTTGCCAAGAACACTTTTTCCTGTCGTACCATCCATTATAGTCCATGAACATACGTATGAGCTCAAGAGGAGGCTGAAACGGACTCTCACTTGATGTTTTCTTTGGTAAATTGAAGTCATCAATAAATATAACGAGTCGCTTATTTGCTAGTGGGCCCATTTTATCCTTGCCTCTTTTTTGCATTGAATTTTCAATGATTCTTTGTGTAGCCCCGCTAGAGGTGGCAGACGAAAAGTTTAGCTGTAGAGACGAATGAGTATTAGGAAGTTTTTTAAGTAAGGTTTGGACCATTCTAGTTTTCCCTAATCCCGTATTTCCGGTAAGAAGGACTTGATGACCTCTCATCATGTATTCAGAGAGAATAAACATGGTTCGAGTTGTGTCAATAGTGGGAACAAATATTTGTTGAAAGCCCAAATCATATGTTGGTTGTAAACTTGTTACTTTTCTTTCCCACAATTCAAAATCTCTTTTTTGACCGTCAAGGTAATAGTCATAGACTGAATGATTCGGTGGGAAGATGCTTTCTATTTCTCTAAAATATTGATCCATTAAAATGCGCCCTCTTTCGTCTACAGCAGACATGAGCGACCAAACAACACAAAATACGAAACACTTTTCCAAGTACGACTGATAATATTGATTTGTGTCGAACGATTCCCTTTTGACATAGCCTTTGAGTGGAAAGAGCATACTATCATAGAGAGTAATAAGGGATTGTACAGCGTTGATATCATTTATTGGGACTGGCTCAACACAAGATGATCTTTTATAATTGAGAATTTTTTGAACGTACTACAAAGAAAATGATATGAGATTGATATTGAGACTTTTTTCTTCCAAAATATTTTGAATGTACTCACTTTGTCAAATAAAGCCTTATGAAATTCGAATTCATTTGCTGAATCTACAAATTTTTTCTGAAGCCAACTTGAAGCAAGTAATTCCCATCCTAAGTCTGATCCTTCAAAGAATATCATTCCCGCTCGACTCACAGTAGCTATGATCAAAAATATCAATATGAGGGACAAGAGCAAGGAAATCTAAAAAATAGAAATAATTTTATGCAAACTCACCTGGACTAGCGACAGATAGATCCTCGACCTCGAAAACAAGTGCCATAGAATCAGTAAGAGGGATACGATCCCCATTAATCAATGTCAATATTTTATTATCATCCATTACTGAGTTCATCGATTCGATCCACATGGCATCGATCGGACCATCAAAAATAATCCATTTCTCATCTTTTTTCTCGCTTTCGGAACACTTTTTGAAAATAGTGGATAAGATTCCATCTTCCCATTCAAAAGTTTGTAGATCATATTCGCCATAAAGTTCTGACAACGTGACACATTTTGGATTTAGGATGTATGTGCTCACATCACACCCTTCAACATCATGGTCTTCGTTAAGCATAGCTATTTTTGCAGCAGCCAAAGTCTTCCATGCTACACTCTTCCCACTCATTGTACTACCCACAAGCATGTTACAATGACGAGTCAGCTGTGAATTATGGAGTTGAAGAATATTTTCAACCAGTTTTTTATGATTTTGAAGGCCACTACGGAGCATGTCACGCTCAACTGCCGCTTTAAGATTATTACAATTTTCCATAGGCAACTCTAGCCCTGGAAATAAATCGTTTAGGAGTAGCATGAACAAGGCTAAATCTTCTTTGATGAATTTAGGAAGATTCATGTCCTTCAGAGCTTTCAGCAATATTAATTCTTCAGTTCTATTTACATCCTGACGTTTTAATGACCCGGCCATACTTAACACTGCTTTGAGATTCCTCAAACCATAATCATAATGATCTTGCTTACTGAGCTGCTGCTGCATCAAGCTATACAAAGTAATAGTTTTCTTTGCGAGAGTTCGTGCTTCAACGAATCCTTCAGCTGCAAGCATTACTTCGGCAATCAAATTTAGATCCGGTGCCATCATTGCAACAGGTCGCATAAGAGCCTTTAAATTATCTGGCAACTCTGTTCTTCCTGCATACCCTGGGTTCATTGTTATAAAAATCCCAGTATTTGTAGAACATGGAATCATTGATCCCATAAAGAGAAACTCGTCTTGTCTTGTCCTTTGAGCGTCCAAGATGGAAAGTACTTGCATTGCTACCACAGAAATTACCTCAATCTTAATTCTATTGAACTCATCAAAGCATCCCCAACACCCACTTTGACATAGGCCTGAAAAAATTCGACCCACTGATTTATAATCCATCCCATCAGAACAATTGGATACAACACAATATTGACCAACATTCTTCGCTAGGTCTTTCACAGTTTCTGTTTTTCCCGTTCCTGCGGGGCCCAACGGATTTCCGCCACGATTCAGATACATTGCTGTTAGCAATGTAAGGATGCATCTATCAGTGAGTGGAGTAACAACAAGACGGCCATTATTTCCTTGATATTCATAAGAATATGGTAGAGTACAATTTGTTTGCTGTACTTTACATTCTCCATACTGTCCATCATGAACATCAAAATTAAATCGTAACTGACTAAGCCATGTAAAACTTTGCGGATCATTACAATCTCGTTTTATAAGCCTTTCTATCACATCTCTATTGTGAATTTCCATTGTAATCAAGGCTACTGTTTTAGATCTATTAATATTATTCAAATTAGGGTCTCGAACTAATTCTGTTAGTTTTTTCAAATATTTTTTTTGCTTTTTTTTCAACATTCTCAACGCATGCTTATTTTTGCCGCTTTCAATTGAGTGAAGGGCTTTTGTGCACCCCAAAGTCCATGCGATTGCTCCTGATGTTATCAAAACCTATAAATCGACCAATAAATTATTTTTTGTCATGAAGGAAGTAATCAAAAATTTTCCCCGGTATAAAAAGGAGAAGTAACATTTTAATTTTCTCACCTGCCCTTGCCATTTATTTACCCTCTCCTCTTTTTTCTTCCCTTTATTATCACAAATTGCTCCATGAAGAGAAATTTTTACTCCTAATCGCATCGCTTTCAATATTGTTTCAAGCCAGATCTCAACTGGCCCTTCCAATTTCACCTTTTCAGAAAAATAAAGAGCTTCTTTATCTGATGCCATTACTCCAGAAGTAGATATAACGCTTGACCCTTTTTGTTTTTCGTCAATGATCATTGTATGGACTCCTTCAAAACATTTTTTAATATGTTTTTGCACTTCCAAGGGATCTTTAGATTTACCCAATATTTCTAGAAGATCATCATCAGACACAAAGTAAAATCTAGGAAATAACATTCGTTTCATTTCGAGATATTGATCCAGAGATTTTTGAATCTTTTCTAGCTTCTCATCTAGGTTAGAGATTTCATTCAAAGCTACGGGATCCATGCTACAGACTTCTATTGCTTTCGGGTTTCTTGCTGAGTGCCGCATCGTATTTACAAAGAGCTTGTGAACAGTCTCGAAAGTTGCATGTTCTTGTGGGAGTTGTTTACATATATCACCCCCTGATAAAAAAATGCTTTCAAGATACAGCCATTTTCGCTGAACCGCAAGCATCACTTCAAGAACTTCAGAAATAAGTGAAAAAGTATTGTCCCAATAGTCGATCTTATTCTTAAATACCGAATAGCATTTCGATAATTTGACTGTGGCTATACTGATAGAGTCATCTTCAAGAGAAGACATGAGATCATCAGTGGAAGAAATTTTAAAGTAGTTGCTTTTGTATGGTTTGATGTCAACATCAATCTCTTCCCACCGCGACTCTAAATCTGAGAGTAGTACCTCTACATTTAATTCTTTGTTTGCATCAGAAGCAAGATCACTAATAAGTTCTTGATGACGGTGTAAATTTAGAGAGAATATGGTCCTCAAAGTGATGACATTCGGATCAGACTCAAAGTTTTCCCCCAAACTTTGTTTTAATAAATTCCAATGTCTTTTTCGAAATGCATCACATTTAAGATCATAAATAGCAGGTAAAGTTTGTTTGAAGCAATCAATCTTTTGGCGTAGGTGGATCCAAATGTCCCAAGATGAAATGTCCCTTTTTAACTTATTAAGTAATTTTGAATAGGAGCTGCATTGTATTTCTAGTTTTTCCATGTTTACATGAAGGAAGAGTTCGGAAGTCCACCCTTTGTATGATCTATCCCAGTCAGATGCAATCTTCCATACTTCTTCTATTAATTTTAATTCGAGTTCACAATTCTTCAAAGCTTTGTCACCTGGTAGGTCAACAGAAAATAATTCCAATCCTGGCTTTAACTTTTCCTCTCGTATTTTCCAACCTTGAATTGCTTCATACAATAAAGTCTTTTTTGATATTACATTTTCAATCGAAAGTGATGTTAAAGGCATCATTAAAGAAACGAATTTTTCCCGATAAATTTTTTTTTCGCTCTGATGTTTAGATATAGATTTGTCAAGTATCACTCGCATGTCTTTTTTCTTTTTTTTAGCAATTCTTTCTGCACGAGTTACTGTTTCAAGGAAAGCATCATATATTGGACGTAATTTAATGAGCAAATTTCGATCATATTCATCTATTGCGAAGTCAAATTTTCCGAGTGTTTTATATGCCAACTCTAATTTAGAGATATTATCCTGTAACATTTGGAGTTGACTTTGCGTCATTTTAACACAATCAATCATATTTTTTAATTCCAACAAGTCTGTTGGGATCATGCATAGTATAGACTGTTGCTTATGAAAAAATCCATGAATTTCTTGTAGTTTTTCTTTTGTATTGCTATGCAATAAAGTGAGAAGATGCTTTCGACACTCCGAAACTTGAGAAACAATGCAAGATTTCAATGATGAAAATCTTAGGCTAAGAAATTGAACATTTTTTTGGGACTCTACATTTTCAATTGATATTTGTTGCTCTGAGAAGCGTGAAATGTCGCTTTCGAAAGTTTCTGAGGTATGGTTTGCTTTTTCGTATTTATGCAAAAAAGCATCTTTATCCATTTCCCATATGTGTTTGTAGATGTCGAATCTTGATAACTGAGCACGAACATTCGATGTAACTGCAGCCACACCATTCATAATCTGAACAACAACTCTCAAGACTTCATTACTTTTTGATATATTATCGTAAAAAGAATTTCGTTTACTCAAGTCTGCATTGTCACCATGGTGTATTTCAACCTGCCTATCAAGGTAAGGAAAGAGCTTTATTGTCCCAACCAATTCTTTTGCAACGATATTTATTGCATTGGTTATGTTAATGACCGAAGGTTGACATTCAATCCTTTCGTTCTTAAGGAGAACCTTGACCAAAAACAAAGTTTGGAATTCATTTCCTGCCATTCCACCATTTATTGCACGTGCTAGCTTCAATAAGGAATACCTTGTAGCATTTTGCAACGATTTTTCTATAGCAGTATTTGTAGAATCAATGAAGCATCCCCACTCGTGGCGAACTTCTTTAGAAGCATCTACAAAACAATTTTTCATCTGTTTCAACGATTTAATTATCTTGTCGCTTGCATTCTTGAGTAGCTCTCCAATCACCATTCGATGCTTTGCTTGATTTTGAATAAAAACTCTGTAGTCGTAATCTCCATTTTTCTCCATTTTCACAAACACAGATGTCGATATTTCATTGCAGACTCGATGGATTGACTTATTTTCCTGGTGAAATCGCCGAACTATTTCATGTAATTCGAGAGCATGCATTGTGTTGACCTTTGTTTTCAAACCATATCAGCAGAAAAATTTCATAAGTTTAAGATATTGAGACTAGACAAAATGTTTACCAGAATGATATATTTTTACCTGAACGAATCTTTGGATGATTAATGCACGGGATGACCATTTCAGTTTCGTCAAACCTGGCAAAATTCTTTTTTCTAGGACACGAAGGTGATCAGAAAATAGATTTAGTTCTTCTTCTGAAAGATCTTCAATAAGTTCATTGAAGATCCGAACAATAGACATGACCTGTTCGTATAGTACTCGGAGAGATTCTGCTTGTTGATAGGTTCCTAAAATAAAATTTGGGATTTCGAATTCTTCTGATCGAAGCTTTTCCCAATAATGGACTTCACAAAATAAAGAAGAAAGATAACTATCAAGATTACTTTCAAGAGTTGGTTTAGCTATTTTTCTCTTGATAGTGCTCGAATTGGTAACAATTCTTTTTAGCAATGGCTTATCATTATAATCACAATAATGAGTGTAACTTATATGCAGATATTCAATACAATCATGAGTACAATAGATTCTTTCTTACCTGATCAAGTCGTTGAAGAATATCTGATGCGTTGGTTGTTGATAAGCTATCTTTCCAATCTTTATAACGTTGGGACCGAAAAGCTATGAGAGTACTTCCAATTTTTTCAAAAGAACTTCTAGAGTCAATATCATGTATTTCATGAGAACTATTCAAAGTCTTCATTTGCCTCCATTTTTCGTTCACGGCATCAAGAAGTGATTGAGCCCATAATGCTGCCCCTGCGTGCTTTGGCTCATACTTGCGTAATGGTGGATTTCTTCGACAACTATCAAATTGTTCTCTTAAGGCACTGCAATATTGAACAAAAAGTATATGGATGTGCTTTTCTTTATTTTGCATACACCTTAAAATAGATTCTCTCCTCGCAATTGACTTAAAAGTTTGAAGAAGGGTTATTGCGTTTCCAATTCCTTGAACTTGTTCAAACGATGCATTGATTATATTAATAAACATTACTTCCATATCCTGGAAGATTGGGTGGGAGAGATATTGAGGTCAATCGTCATCAAAAACTTAAATTAATTAACACTTTCTCAATTCATACCTTGACTGCAGTCTTAAAAGCTTTAAAATCTTCATGCCATTTAGATTTTTGGATGTCAAGTATGTTATAATCCAGTTTCTTGAGCCGATCAATATGTAGCAAAAAATTCACCTCAATATCTATTATACCTTTCAGTATAGCCTTGTTGTTAATGTATTTAAAGGCTTGATTCAAACCGCAATTGGAATACTTTTTTTGAACAAATTGAAGTTGACTGTCACAAATATCCATTAAGTCGTGACATCGTTGTAAAAATGCTTCCAATTGCGCAAAAATTAGAGCTCCATCAAAATCCCACTTAAAAATAATGCTCTCATCTTCATCAATAACTTTTGAGACTGTCTGATAAGCGATTTTCCACGAGTTTATGCATTGAATACAATCCTGAATAGTTTTTATTACATCCTCAATATTTCCATCAAGCATATCTTGTATGGATATTGTTTCTTTGCATCGATTGACAATTTCATTTGATATTTTGCGTAGAAGACATGATATTCGTTCCTTAGAATTATAAAATTTTGAAAATTTACTGATGAACCGAACATATCGTAGGAGAGTAGGAATCTGTTGTGTGATATCGTTCGGTTTCGATTGTGCTAATTCATCACAAGTAGAACTTATGATATTTAGAAATTTAATATTGTCCATCGCTTCAATCAAACCTTCCTCAATTTTTTCTTTTAGTTTCGTTAAAGGCGGAACATGAGATGATTCTTTTTTTTTAAGAATGTCCAAGATATAGTTCACATCGTCACTTTTCAATTGTGAGACCAGACTCGATAAGTCGCTGACACGTGATCTCCAAAAACCGATTTCTTCTACTGGTCCAGCAGAGTCAAAATGGCGTACTTGATCGCATGCATTGACAACGGATTTGATTAGCTTTGTCCAGCAGACTGTAATATATTCAAGATGTTGTAAGAATTCTCTGCATTCAGTATAGCTTTCTTCGCCTCGAATTTTAAAGATTTCTTTCTTTTTAAAAGGAAGGTACAAAATTGTTTTACCTTCATCAATGTTTGCCTGTTCTCTCAATGATGTCATAAGGTGATGATATTGTCCTCTCAGCTCAACATTAGTTCGTTTTGGCCATTCGTTGTAAGAGAAGAAAAATGGGAAAAAAGTACTTTCAATTATATGCATGACCGAAGATGGTGTTTGTGTAGTTGAGAATGTTCCAAATTGAATTATGTCGTTCAAATTTCCGGCATATATTTTCGAGCCTTTTGGGACGACAAAATAGGCTACATCTATGGCATTGTCTAACATAGATGGTGGCTTTAGACTTAAAATGAGCTGATTGTCCTTTTTATTAATAAATGCGAAGAGTGCCGTACAGCTCGTAGATGATAAAAATGCGTCAATTACGTTATCATGTTCATAGTTCCATAGACCGGAGTCAAAGTTGGTTAGCTTCACCCTCTCACGGATCCAAGATCGGCATTTATCATGTGGTGTTGAATTCATTGGAAAGGAGTAGCTCTGTTAGGATTCTATTTCCAAAAAGGCATACTCAATCTGCCTATGATTTCTCCACAAAAAGAGAAAAATTGTGAACTCATTTGAAATTGAAATTAGAATAATATATTTTTAAACTCGATAACTAGACGATATGAATAATAGGGAAAGGTCACAATGCCAGAGTCTTGGAAGGGGGGAGGGATTATTTAAACCTTTGAAATTAACATTTGTGCATCCAAAAAAATTTCATTTGTAAAAACTTTATTTCTTTGATGAGCAGCACTATGTTCAGAATGTATCAGGTGCTTCGAATGTCATAAAATTGTGAGCGATACGAAATTTTAAATAATGGTTTGCAATTATGCTGTCATGAAATTTTAAAGAATTTAATTATAGATGCGGCTGCACTGCTCAAGAGAGAGATAAGTGACGCTAATCATAGACTCTAGATTTACATAAAGTAGAAACATAAAGAGTGGAACACTAATTAGAAATAATGAATCATGTTTTTCAAAACTGAAAATTTGAAAGTAATTATGTTTATTTGCTTTTATTGGCACCCAATTCATAAAATAGAATAGACAAACACAAGATTTTGGCTAAAAAACCTTTGAGAAGGCAAAGTATCTGTTTGGTGCATTCATTTATTCACCACTCCTGTTATTGAATCATAATAATATTAATGAATAGTATGTGAACAACTGGTCGTCAAAGGAAACAAAACAATTCGGCAGAGCTTCGGTCAAAACTTAAATTTGAGTATACGGTATAATAATACAGCAGTATGCAGTACATCGGACAAATCTTCTCATTTTGTAAGAAGTAGCACGAAGCCTATTGAATCACAGCAAGCATTCAATTCACCTACATACATTCACATGTTATTCTGATACAATCTGTATATAGGAAATGTTACGTATGGTGTTGTACGTATGAATAAGATTCTTTTCGGATCCCACGAACGACACAATCTTTTTTCTACTTACATGTCTCCGTATGTTTGGATCTTCATAGAAAGACTCTAAGATAGGCCTATCTACTTTAGAGAAACTTGATGTGATGTTGCTGAAAAAGAATTTCATATATTATTATTATTATTATTATTATTCCAGAATCATGTCATCAAAAGAGGAGAACAAACTAACAGAGGCTGCCGAAACTTTTGAAAAGGCAATAAAGCCTCTCATAGCTTTCTTAACAAAAGCGACTCCTATCATAATTCAGGCATGTCAGAAAGGTTATGCCATTTACATTAAGTTGCCTTTAGAGGCGGTTCGATTTATCATCGGATTCGTCTTTTGTTTCTTTGGAGGTATATATCCTACTCTGTTCGCCGCTGTCCAGGCTGCGAAGCATGGAGGACTAAACAATGTCACTAAGGCTTTGGGCGATCTTGCAAATGAGACAATGGTAATTATCAAAGAGAGTGAAAAAGATGATAAGAAAGATGAAGATGGTGATGGTGTTGCGGATGTGGGTCAAATTGACGGAAAAGCTTTGCTTCTTCGTAAAGCTAACTTAGTCGCAACAAAGATTAATCCAGTGAAGGTAAATAAAACGAGTTCGTTTCTTCGTTTGACAAGTCATTTGCTCAAAATCTATTTTCGAAACTTTTAGGTTGATGAAGCTATAGTTTGCTTAACTTCTGTTTGGGTCCATGTGCTTGCAACATTAAGTCTCCAATTTGCAAGAGTTGTTACTTTGGCTCTGACTATCACTGATTTCATTAAGAAACCAATTGATCGTTTTGTTACACCAAAAGTCCAATCTGTGGTCCCGAAAGAATATTCTAGATGGGTAAGATCTTACGAGTTTATTCTTTCTCTGCTTTTTTTATTGTCAGTCTATTAATAGTTCACGCCCATAAATTCCTTGACTACTCAAGGTTCCTGTTATAATTGGATGGATTGCAAAAAGTATTGCCATGTCCGTAGCATGGACTATTCAAGCAATTATCTCTGCCTTCACTAGTGCTCTCGAGGGTGGTTTAATTATGGCAAGAGTCCTTCTTCGTTATTTGTCCAAGAAAGGAATTTCTCTAAATGGTATGATCCCCGAGAAGCATGAAGATACTAATTTAGACGAGTATCTGAGTTATGCCTTTGCTGCAACAGGGTTTCTCTTTCAACTATCCATCGGATTTGATATCACATTCCCTTTTAATATTCTTTTGTTACCCTTTGAATTCGCGGAGTATTACATGCGGTGGACAATTACTAGTAGTGGCGATTAAAGAGATGAAACTCGCCAACTTATTTTTATGCGTATGTACTCTTCAACCATTTGAAGTAAAGGTTGCAAGGTTTCTTTTTCATTTTAATGTGTATAATGTTTTTTTAATACATGATGTGTTATCGTGATTTTTTCAGATCACTAATCCTCAAAAAATTATTTTGCTATTAATTTCCACGAGTTTGCTATAGCAGCTCTTGAATGCCTTCCTTGTTTATTTCATAAAACATTCTGGAAAAATCCACAACATTGCTCTTTACAACAGAGACTGTGCGAACAAATCCTCTCATTCGACTCCATGCAGGAAGGTGATTTTTGTCATTGTGATCATAACTTTGATCCGCCATTGCAGCCTCTTGAGCCAAATCCAAATCGCTTGCTTCTCTATGCGGGTCACGTTCATGTTCCAAGAGTAATCGTGTCGACACACAATGATGCCATGAAACTCCAAGTGCTGCTGAAACAGCAACAAAATCACTTCCATCATTATTGTGATTGTCATCATTTGATATTTTATTCAATACGCCTACTTGATTAATCACAACAACTACTAATTGCAATTGATCTGCCATTCGTTTCAATACTTGAGATATATGAAAGAGTGCTGATACGCGGTCTTGAGCTTTTTCTGTTCCAAAATCTCTTCGAGTAGGAGCAGCAATGCTATCCAAAACAACAAGACGAATGGGAAATAAATCTGGATTCTCATTGCGAATTAATATATCTTCTTCCAAGTTCGAAATTACAATCTGCATTTCTTTTGTAGATCGAGGGGAATGAATAACTACATTACTTAATACCTCGGATGCTTTTTTGTATTTATTGTTGGAAGAAAAATTGCTTTGATATCGTCCATCAGCTATTTCCTCCATTCTCATCAAACTCATTTTACACTCAGTATCAATATATATGGATCCTTGTTCCAATATGGCAGCTGTGACACAAAGCTGCATCCCTAACTGAGTCTTTCCAACTCCTGCCCGACCTACGATTTCGGTAAGATTTTGAATTCGTAAACCACCATTCAAATTCTTGTCTAGCGTATCTATCCCTGTAGGTAGATATCTTATCGAATCGATGTCAGATGGAGAAGAGGAAGACGTTTGTTTCAAAAGCTCCAACGCACTTAGAGGGGAGGCTGCGCACTCGTTCGATATTCTATTTATCAATATTTGACACGTTTCTTTAATGTAATCTTTCCAAGTGAGAATTTTTCATGAAAAATATGTGATATTATGTCTCATGAATAATCTCACCATGAGTTAGGAAAGGACAAAGTGCTCGAAGAAGACTTGGTGATGACAAATGGAGTAGATCGCCAACTGTTGTGACACCTATTTGTAGAAGTTTAGAGATGATCACATTTCGAATTCTTTCAGGATCATTTACGTCGATATTCTTATGTTCATTTTCTTGTGGTATTAAGTTCTGAAATAAATGGACTGGCATTCGTGCTATGGATCGATAAGAGGCTGACATTGTGTATTATCATTTTGTTGTGCCTGTCTTCCTCTCTAGAGAATTTGAAAACATTCGTTTTGGCGCCGACAGAATCGCTTGAAATATGCACAAATTATTTACGGAGCTGATGTGACGTCACGCACATAATTGATAAACAGCAGAGGATTTTTTGAGCCCAATTTAAAATAAAACAGATGAACCTATGCTCTCCTTTTAGGGAAATTCGTAGGGTAATCAAAATGACGTACATAGGTATTGATACTCCTCTCTCTGCATGCTAAGTATTGGGGGCCTAACACTCTTTCATAGCTCGGAAGAGAATACCTAAGGCTGGAACTCCTGTATCTACGGATAGACGAGACGGAAAACTTTTGTTGTCTCTCATTCTTTTTTACGCAAGCATGACCATCAAAAATACTGCAATGAACGAACAGATTTAGATATAATTATGGAGTAATTTCATGAAAAAGGCTTTTTAAGAAGAGCAGAATTGGCCCGATTAACTCACAGTAATAAACTTTCAATTATGCAGTCTATAAAACTATCGCCTAAGTATTGTCGCTCATAAGTGTAATTGTACCGCAGTTGTGATTGGAAACAGATTTTTTGTATAGGATTGAAAAACATGATACGGTACCTAGAGTAGGTTAAGGTTAAACTTTTAATATTTCAATCCCGTTACGTTGTAATTCCGGAGCTTCGTGTCATAAAGTAAAGGCTCTTCCGCGCCGGTGTTGTTTTCAAACTTTCAATCGTAAAAAGCAGCGAATATATCGTTATAACGGCCACCTACGTTAGTCATAAAGTATTCCGAATTCCACTCAACTACGAAGGAAGTGAACGACGAGAACTCGAAGCTTCTTGACATATCTTCGACAAACAAAACGATCATAAAAGAACAATTAAATCAAACCCTATTGCTTTTGATGGCAAAAGACGAAATCTCGCCCAGCTTCCGATGGTTGGAATCCTCCAAAGTGAGTTCCAAACCAGATTCGATGGGTTATATTGAATACGAGCAACTCGAAATTACTATTGCTGGTAAAACCGAAATCATCAAAATCCATGATTCCGTCTTATTACGTAGTGATGATAATCCTAAGAATGACAAGGGAAGGGGAAATACAGTGGAAACCTTCGTGGCAAGGATTGAGAAAATGTGGGAAGAACCAAAGGATGTGAATACCAGTACGGATAGTGCAAACACATCCAAGGAAGGAAAAGAAGGTGAAGGAGAAAAGATCGATGAATATTCACAGGAAAGAACTTTACGTATGAAAATTCGTGCACGATGGTACTTTAAGGTAAGTAACCTTATCTTGACATTTCTTCAATTTAAACAAACATAGTTTTGTCCATGTTTGGGTCTCATATTGAAATGTGTATTGAATAGAAAAAAGACATGCAAAACATGCGTGGCACCTTTTTATTTCCTGGCATTAATCGACGCAACTTCATCAACGCTCTTACACCTCAAGTATTAATCTTGGGTGAACAATCCGATGATAATGAAGTTGCTACTATACTATCTAAATGCAAAGTGCTTCAATGCCGTCCTGAAAATACTTCGACTGTTCTAGAAGCGAACAAAGGTAAAGCTAATGTATTTGTATGTAGCCATACTGTTTATATGCCTAAGCAAGAGGAGGAAGGATTCGGAACAGTTTTGATTCATCCCTTTGATGGAGATGACCATTACACGATGAAGGATATTGCCACGCCTGTAATTTTTCATGATGAACAAGAAGCTTCTTCTACAAAAGAACGAAAGAATAGAGCTAAAGTATCTGAACTTGATAAAAAACGAAAAAGGACAGCACAAGATATAGATGAAATCAATACGGATAGTTCCAATTATCAACATAAAGATAAAACACAAGAGAACGAAGAGTTACAAAAGAAAAAAGCTAAATTAGATATAAATACGGAAACAGCAGTAATGAGTAAAGAAACAACAATGAAAGAAAAAGGCGATGAAATTGAAAATGCCAAAACCGACATTGATATGGAAGAAAAAGGTGCAATCCAGAAAGATGACCCTGATGCTAAAAAGAAGGAACTCAGCGACCCATTCAAAAATATTTCGTCACCTTCTAAAGCGTCCTCAATAGAAAGAAAAGAGGAAATCGCAGATGTAACTACTAGCATTGCTGATAACCAGACGGCAAACGAAGAGAATAAAAATGAGGTTTCAAATAGTAAATCCAATAAATCAGAATCTTCCTCCTCAGAAGATGATGAAACAACTATTTCTTTGTCTCAAAAAAGTAAATCTTCCAAGTCCAATCGGAACCCACCTCCTAGTCCTAAAATTACTGCAAAAGAAGGAGCTATACATGTAGGTCCTAATCACCAAGCGTCTATCCCTCCTATGCCAACTGGATCGCTATCTTCAAGAATGACAAACCGAAAAATCAATTATAAGATTGAAGATTCAGGCAAACAACCTACCCCAATTTGGTTACCGAACAGTGTATCTGATGATATTTATAATCAATATCTATCAGAAGCAGCTACAATTCTAAAGAAATTCATGAATGAAAATGACATTGAATCTGATGGTGTAAATGCCTCTTCAATACTAATGGGTGCGCTGGGAGATGGAAGAGAAATTGAGTTATTGAAAGCTGAAAAGTCTTCTTCTCCCACCAAAATAGTAAAGCAAACAGAACGAAAAACTCGTTTGTTGACAAGAGAATGTAATGAAGATAAGCTTATTGCAACTCTTCATGATGCATCATACGATCTTCCATCAGCAATAAAAAGAATAAAGGATGATCCAATCGCCTACTTGACTGTCTGGAGTAGTAATGAAAAAGAATCATTCAATAATGGCTTTCGTAGGTACCGTGGTTCTCTTCGATCAATAAGTAAAGGAGTTTCTTCAAAAACATATAAAGACATCGTTGATTATCATTACAGATTCAAAATTCCTATGCAATTCCGCAAATACCAAGAAAAGAAACGCGAGCAAGCCAAACGAATGATGGGTGTTATGGATTTTAAGACGGAATATTCGTCAGGTAGGAAATCGCGATCCTGGTAAGTCACATGAGATTTTTGCTATCTTTATTATTTAAATAGACTTTATCTTTTACTTACAGTTGCATATTTTTTTGACGAAAATGCAGGTCCAAAGTTGGAGCTCACGAGCAAAGACAATCAGCCGCCAAAGACTTTTTAATTCAAGTGCGAGATACGATAGGTTCTGAAAACTATCTTTTGCTGGCTACACATCTAAAAATGTATCAGTCAAAAAATCAAACCATATCTGTTTTGAAAGAAAACGTGACACCATTACTTCATTCGAATACATCTCTATTAGAGAAATTCTTAGATTTTTTGCCTAAAAAATATCGTGCATAGATCTGACTTGAGCTCTTTTACATTTGACGTTGATTCCATACGCTCAGACAAATATAACAAAATGCTGTATAGAGTATACATTGATAAATATGATAGATAAAGAAGTTTCTTTTTGAAAGATCATTAATTCAATAATTAATATGCTTTTTGTTCGCATTAAAAAAAGGAATCTTAATATTGCATAATCCCAATCCGGTTTTGTAGATAACTAGTCATAAATCAAATATGATTCTAATAACCGCTCTGCACCTAATGTAACAAACTTACATATCAAGTTTCATTATACATGATATGATTTTTAACAATTGAGGATTTCCATGGAATCCGGAAGCTATGACGTATTGTTCAGCACTTTCTTTGCGACTCGCATGAGGTTTATACATATCCACATGTTGAAAGTTTTGAGCAAGCAATTCCTTCAAATCTCTTTCATCTTCGTCCCCACACGAGAAATATTTGCAAACAAAGGTGCCTCCTAATTGTAACAAACCCAACTGTTTCCAGGAGGTTATTATGGGGTTGTTGGAATCTGAAAGCAAAGAATCTAGTAGGGTTTCTTCGCATGCATCATTTTGAAAGCAATCACTGGAATTATGGTCCAAACATGATGTACCAATTGAAAATATGAGTGCATCCTCACATAAGGACATTGTTCGAAGAGCATCTGTGTTTTGATCACCTGTAAAATTTGGTGCCATGTCACTTATGATAGTATTGGCCCTCCCTAATATCATTTTCATTAAATGCATCGTTATTCGCTCTTTTTCTTCTAGAGACTGATTCTGCTTGTTGAAAAAAGCCTGGATTTCTGATAGAAACTTTTCATTTATAATTTGTTGTTTATTGTTCAAAGGTGCTGAATGAGAGTGATGGATAGAATCCACAATCCATTGCTTCAAATTTTCCGTAGTAAAATCACCTATCGCCGAAGCAAAAAACGGTGGACTTTTTGTACTGGAAGATATTGCTTGAGAAGTAGAAGAAGGTAGAGGGAGTAAATCAACAGAAATTAATGTACCTAACGATCCAATTTGCTGTGAAGTATATATGCTCCAACCTCCTGGTGCAGCCTAGATAATAAAATTGAACGTTATGAGAGGATTGCCCATCAAAAATCTGAAAAGGGGTTGTTATCCTCCATGGAAAATTCACACCAATTTTGTACATACCCCAAGATCTAGATTGCAATCAAAGTTTTAATTATAAGCACGGCAAGAATAATTTAATCATGAGAATATATAGGCGCTTCAATTATAATGTCGTCATTTGCTCACCAATTACTGTATCACCCTTCGAAAATAGACCTCCATTTTGACGAGGATTTAAGATTCCGTATTTGAGCAATTGGTTTTTATTTCTTGTATATTTATCTTTCAAAACAACCTCTTTCTTATTTTTGTTCGTTCTATTTTTATTTTGTACAATAATATTTTTCATCTCATTATCCATTTGTTGTATTTTGTATATAGAACGAGAAGGCATCCCTTCTGATTGTGCTTTTTGAACATAGTAATCCTTTTGATGTCTTTGTAACCATGATTTGGACGAAGGTGATTTTCGTTTGTTACCTCTTCTGTTCTGGCGTTGGCTATTCTTTTGACGATACTGTAAATAAATGTATCGGTTATATTGTTGAGTCCAATTCTTTATGATTCTTGTACATATTTGGTATCCAGCAGATGAGGGGTTTGGATGCATGATAAAGGATGGCAAATTGGAAAATGGATACAGAAAAGAGTATAACAATTTTATTTTTTTATTCTTGCCATAAGTGTCCACTTACTTTATGTATAGGAGTACAGATTGAAAATTTTCTTTCGAAGTTTCTGAACTAGAGTACACTCTTTACCTTCAAAAATTCGGAGTTTTGACATCCTTCACAAAAATACGTGTCTCCTGTGGATACTCTGGATGAAGTCGAAGTTGATAAAGCATCTCTCCTAAAATGTGCATGGTGCAATCTTCATTGGAGGAAACAAAATCAAGACAATAATTGTATAATTTTGAAGGGAAACAGACGACATATG
>Ga0209092_10000175_pt1 | contig 59901 bp, 72 predicted proteins | sample FraStrMetagenome_FD_187446 | JGI IMG/M metagenome (GOLD analysis project Ga0209092, IMG submission 187446) | Marine eukaryotic phytoplankton communities from Arctic Ocean - Fram Strait ARC3M Metagenome (SPAdes) (version 2) | ecosystem: Environmental > Aquatic > Marine > Oceanic | place: Fram...
GAAATTGTTGACAACTTAACCGCAAACAACGTCTTCAAAGACGAAGAAAATGAAAACAAAGCAACACATATTGTTTTGTCTGTGCTTAAAACTTATCCAGAAATAGGTGATAAAATAAAACCTAAAAAAAATCTAAAGGATAAAACATTAGCAGCTGTAGACATTGCACACAAAATGGTTGACTCAGCTTTCATTAAATTAAAAGAAACTTTAAATCAAGAAGATGATGTATAAAGAACTATCAGCAGATTTTTTAATCGCACAAGAAAATTACGAAATAATTGTATCGTATATATATCGTTATGAATCAGCAACACATGAGCTTCCTGAACATAGAGAAGTAGAGGTCACAAAGGTACATTTACAGTCCTTAGATAAAAATGGATTGTGGGTTACTACAGACATTACAGATTTGTTCTGGGACTTTATAGAAGTTGACTTTATAGAAGATATAGAAAATGAAGCGCACGAAAAATTAATAGGATAATATTATGGAAAAGAAACAAGAATTACCAAAATGGTTTAACGGTGAACTTTATAAAGAGGGAGACGTTGTAGCAAATAGATTTACTGGAGAAGAGACACGGCTTAGTGCCGTGGAACTTTCCATGTATGATTTTATTATAGGAGCTACTATTTTATTTGAACAAGGAATGTTCTTAGATGATAATAAAACACTCAATGAACACGCAGAAGGACTGCAATGGTTTAGGCACACCAATCCAGAAGCCTATATGATTTTATTAGATTAACTATGCCAAATTGGTGCTATAATCGTCTTGAAGTTCAAGGAACTGAAAAAGACATGAATGAATTTTATACTTTATTTAGGGTAAACGACCACAAAACTTGTAAGGAGTTTAAAATGGATTGGTTTGTCCCAAGACCAGAGCATGAAGAAGAAAATTGGTATGATTGGAATATATTAAACTGGGGTACTAAGTGGGATGTATATGAACCTAATTTAGATATTGAAAGTTCAATATTTATTGTTACTTTTGAAACCGCTTGGTCTCCTCCTGAGCAATTTTTTGAGAGTCTTACAGAGATGTTTCCAAATTTAACAATGGAAATGGAATACGAAGAACCAGGAATGGCTTTTTGTGGTATTATTCATTATTCAGACGGAGACATTGACCATAGTCAAGGAGAAATTATACAAGTTTCTGATTGCTGTGAAAAAGAAGTTGATTGGGACGATGATTACGAATCGTCTTGCAGTAAATGCGGACAGGAATGTGAATCACAAGACGAGCATTCATATCATTAAATAAATAAAACATTATGACAAATACAGAAAGAGAAAAGTTTTTAATAGGCAAAGTCTTAATAAACCCTGAACTTTTTATCAAAGACGAAGACAGACTTATGAAAATTAAGTTAAACGAACCTAACTATAGTTTTCTTTGGGAAGCTATAAAGAAAGTTCACAAGTCTGGAACTAAGATAGACATGGTTACTATAGGTAAAGAAATAGGCATGGATAAAAACTCTCTTAGTGTTTTGTTTGACTGTGAAGCTTATGGTTACACAAGCTTTGATTTTAATTCCTTGATAGAAGACCTATCATATAGAAGTAAATATCAAACTATGGGTAATCTTTTATTGAACATAAATAATTTAATGCAAAAAAACGAGCCATTGGACACAATATCTGATGAGTTAAAGAAAGGCATAGAAATTATACAGACTGATGAGTCAGCTAATGACGAAAACATCGGAGGTCAATTAAAAGATTATTACACAACCTTAACAACACGTATGTCTACAGACGGGATAACTGGTGTAACAACTGGTTATTCCTGTCTTGACAATTTCACTAACGGTTTACAACCAACAGACTTAACAATAATAGGTGCTGCTTCATCTATGGGTAAGACAAGCTTTGCTCTAAACGTAGCGTATAACGCTGTACGTGCTAAACACCCAGTTGCAGTATTTAGTTATGAGATGTCTGCTCCACAATTATTACAAAGAATTATAAGTATAGAGTCAGGAGTATCTTTAAGAGAATTAAATCAAGGCGCAATAGACAAAGAGCAGTTGAAATTAATCAACAAAGCTATAGGCGTTATTGAAGACTTACCATTAAAGATTGATGACTGTAAAAGAACATCATTAAGTTATTTAACCGCAAAAATTAGAAAATATGCTATTAATGACAATGTGCAGGTGGTATTTATCGACTACCTCCAACTCGTTTCCGTCCAAGGAAAAAAGAACGGAACAAGAGAACAAGAAGTATCAATGGTTGCAAGGACGCTCAAAAATCTTGCAAAGGAACTTAATATCTCTGTTATAGCTTTATCGCAATTAAACAGAGGTGTCTCGTTTAGAGGCAATCCAAAACCTACAATGTCAGACTTGAGAGAATCAGGCGAAATCGAACAAGCAGCGGATATAGTTTGTCTACTATTTAGACCAGAATACTACAACATCCCATCACTTGAAGACGGAACTGACGCTGCTGGACTTGCGCAAATCATATTTGCAAAAGGTCGTAACATAGGTGTAGGAGAAATTAACATGAGTTTTGACTCAAGTAGAACTAAATTCACATCATTAATTTAAAATTATGAACGAAATAAACATTATCGGAGGAGCATTCTTAGGCGTATTAGCCTTAGTTGTTTGCGCTGTTTTGGCAGTAAATTTACTACCATTTATAGCATTATTTATTATAGGTTTTTCTGTAATTAAATTAAAAAAATTCTTTAATAAGTAAAAGTTATTTATTATTTTAGCAAAGTATTTAAAAATAATTTATGTCAAATTATGAAAAAATAATAGCTAAAGTATCTCACCGAACTGGCTTTAGTAAATCAACCGTCCGTTCTATTTTACACAGAATCTTCAAAGAAATAGGATTTATACTTATTACAAGTAAATCACCAATCTTAATAAGAAGATTTATTAAAATAGTTATGGCTGCTGTTGTTCTAAAAAAGTTAGACAGAGATATTAAAAGTTATGAAACAAGAAACAAATAATAAAAAACTAATTATGAAAACAAATTATGATAAACTATTTAATGTGTTAAGTAAATGGTATAACGAAAAGCAAATTGATGAAATTTGGGAACTATTAAAAAAATACGATAAACAATTAAGTAAATAAAATTATGGATTTTAAAAAACTAAATCAACCAGTAGAATTAAGTCAGATAGACTTTAGAGTACAATCAATTAACAAAGGAGGTTATGCAACCATCTTAGCGTATAAAGACGCAAGGTATGACATGAATGTCCTAGACAAAGCTGTAGGCCCTGAGAATTGGTCTAAACGCTATGAGGTAATAGACAGCAGACTTTATTGTTCTGTTGGTATTTACAACCCAGAAACAAAAGAATGGGTTTGGAAACAAGACGTAGGTACTGAGTCTAATACAGAAGCAGAAAAAGGTCAAGCTTCAGACGCATTTAAACGTGCTTGCTTTAATTGGGGAATAGGTCGTGAGCTTTACGACTTTCCACTAATACAAGCTAAACTTGACTCAAGCGAGTTTCAAGAAATAGGCGGTAGACCTAAAGCTACTTGGGGATTAAAACTCAAAGAGTGGACTTGGGGAGACAAAAGAGATGAAAATGGACAGCTTGTTCAGTTAGCTGCCAAAGACCAAAATGGTAAAGTAAGATTTAACTGGAAAAAATTCTAATTAATAAATTATTAAAACATTAAAATTATGACAATGGAAGCATTCAACTTAGCAAATTTCAAAGGAGGACAAACTAACCCTAAGGGTTCTGATGGTAAATACCCAGAAAGAGCTACTCCAGGAGGATATTTATGTACCGTAACAGGACTTAAAAATTCTTCTGAGATAGAGGGTTACACAAGCTCACCTTTTATTGAGTTCTATCTTTTAACAGAAGATGGTAAACAAGCAAATGCAAGATTTTGGGTTGTAAAACAAACCGACAAAGACAGCACTAAAGAATGGAAAAAGAAACAACTAAAAGATTTCTTAATGAACTGCGGTGTTACTGAATTTAACTCAGACGCAGAAGCTTGTAAGTCTGCTGTAAACAGACGCGTACAGGTTGCTCTTGTTTCTGAAGAGTACGTAGGTAAAGATAAAGAAACTGGTACTTTAGTTAAAAGAACTGCTGTAAAATACCTATGGTCTTCTAAGATAGGTAAGAAACTTACTTATAATTCTAAGTACAACAAAGTGCTGTCTGCTGATGACCAACAATTATTAGACGGCATGGACGCATTAAAAAGTAAGTTTGATACTGAACCTGTTGCACCTAAATCGTTCACTAGACCTGCTGCGGCTACGTTGCCAGAGGACACAGACTTACCATTTTAATTAACTAATAACATCTGTTATGAACGAGATATTTATAGGGGGTAACGTACCCTCAAGCAAAAACGGAAAGAGATGGACTGGCAAAATGCTAATTCACTCTAAGACTGTAATGACTTATATAAGTGCTACAAAAGCTGACTACTTGTCGAACAAGGAGAAGTTTAAAGCTATGCTTGTAGGTAAGGAAGCTCCCTATAAAATATCTTTTGAATTTATAAGAGGCTCAAGACACAGGTTTGATTACATAAATCCTTGTCAGACTGTACAAGACTTAATGGTTAAGTACGACTGGATAGAGGATGACAACTGTGAATTTATAATTCCTTCTTTTGAGCCGTACACTTATAATAAAGAAGAAGCAGGTGTAATAATAAGAGTATTATGAAAGAATTAGATAATGCAAAAGAATTTATAAAACACTACTTAAATTACAATCATGTTAATTATGATGAGTTTATGGGTAAATGTAGAGAAAGACAGTTAGTTTATCATAGAACAATAGTTAGCGTAGTCTTAGTTAAAATGTTTGACTTAGGACTTGTTGACTGCGGTAGACTTATAAACCGAGACCACTCTTCAATTATACATCATTGTAAGAAATTTGAAGACTTGTGTGGTATATACAAAGAGTACAATACCTCATACGCTCAGGCGGTAGGTCTTGCTAACATATACATACAAGACGAAGTTACAAATGATTTTGTTTCTTCTATCCTTACAAGCAATAGTAAGCTTAGAGAAAAGCTTTTAAATAAAGGTAGAATTATAGAAAACTTACAGGCAGAAAACGTAGGCCTTAAACTACAGATAAAAAAATTAAAAAAAGAATTAGATTATGTTTAATAAGAAAAAAGAAAAAGCTTTTTTAGATGCTTTAGCAAATCAAGAATATACTATAATGGTTGTAGAACACGTCTTAGAACAAATGAAAGATGTTTGTGTTACTCCTGAGCATTACGATGACCTTATTGGAAATGTAAATAAGTTGTATAACGACATACATGAGACTGCAAAACATTTACCCAACTATGAATTGTATAAAAAAGAGTTTAGAAAACAAGATTTAAAACCAGAAGAAAATGAATAGAAATAGTTATAAAAACGAATGGACTCCTATTAAAGATTTGGACATAAGAAAAAAAGCTGAGTTAGCTTCTATTTTACATTTTAAAGAAGGCTACAGTGTAAAAGAAATAGCTGATAGATTTAGTCTTTCTGAAACTAGAATAAGAGAATACTTTAAACAAAATCAAGAAACAGAACAAGATAATATATAAAACTATGATAAATCAAGATAATTATTACGAAGACAAATCACATATCACAAACTCTATGCTAGGCTGGTTAAATGAAAGTCCTGCTTATTTTAAATCACAAATAGAATCACAATCTACTTCTACAGAACCAATGATATTTGGCTCTGCCTTTCATTGCAAAGTTTTAGAACCAGAAAAGTTTGATGACTTATATTATATTATTCCAAAAATTGACAAAAGAACTAAACCTGGTAAAGAAGCTTTTGCTAAACATTTGCTTCTTGCTGGAAACAAAATAATACTTACGACAGAACAATACTCTAAAATTCTAGGAATGGAAGAGGCTGTCAATAACAACGAAACAATGAAAGAGTTGTTTTCGTGTAATAAAGCCGTTAAAGAGTCTGTAAACGTATGGACAGAGAGTATTAGAGACGACAACGATGAGACTCACATAATTAAGTGTAAAAGTTTAATAGACCTAAGAAGAGACGCTGATGATTTAGTAGTAGACTTAAAGACTACTGCTTCAGTTAAAGCGTTTACTTCAAGTATTAAAAAGTTTGGATATGATAGACAGGCTGCGTATTACCTAAGAGGTCTTATAGCTAATAAACTTGTAAGTCCAAATGCAAGGTTTGTGTTTGGTGTTGTAGAAAAACAACCTCCTTTTGAGATAGCTATGTTTGAGTTAGACGCTTCTGTTATGGAGGTTGCTAACGAAAAGATAGACCATTTACTTGGAATATATCAAAAGTGTTTGTCTGAAGACTGCTACCCAAAGCGTTACGAAAGGTTTGATGGAAAATTAAACTTAGTAACGTTAACTGCTGAAGATTTATATTAACATATTAATTAAGAAAAAATGAAATTAAATTTTAAAATGACTGTTAAAGCTCTTAGCATAACGCAAGAAGAGTTTGGAAAAATTATAAATGTTGCTGGTACAACAAGAAGCAAGTACATTAAAAATCCAAAAGAACTAAGGATAAAACATATAGAGCTTTTATCTAAACATCCTAAGTTTATAGAGGCTGGACTGCAATTTGAAGACTTAGTATACTTAACATTAAAAAGCAAATAGTTATGAAAAACACAGTTGTATTTGAAGGAGGAATAGATGGCATAAGAACTATGGCAGACTCCTCGTTAAAAGTAGTGCTAGGAACTCCAGAGTTGTCAGCAGAAACAATGACTAGACTTTTTGCTCTTTTAAAAAAACCAGGATACGTGGTAATTTCTACTTCACCTGTTCAGAAAGAAATGGTAGACTTGGTAGAGACAGCAGGTCAAGAGGCTGAGTTTGAAACTAAAACTCCAAGTCAAAGAATGCGAAATGTAATATATAGACTTTGGGAAAAAGAACAGCCAACTGAAGTAGGCCCTGATGGCGGTACTCAGTACTTAGAGTTTGACTTATACTACAGACGCAAGATGAATAACATTATAGAACATTTAAAAACAAAATTAGACTAATGCAAAAAAAAGGAAGCTTGGATAGAATCAGAGCAAAGTACCCTGGTTACTATCAGAAAAAATCATCAAACTGGAAGAAAGAAAAAGAAATAAGAGATTTAGCTATTAAAAAAAACGTGTCCCAAATCGCACCAAGAAGCGCGAATATGGGATTGAACTGTCGACAATTTGTCGATTATTCAAATGCAATAAACAGTATGGATGAAAACATTAATAAATTATTTAAACTTTTATAATTATGGATTTACTAAATACTGAAAACTTAATTGAATTACACGAAAAGTTAAACGAGTTTGCGACTTACTGCAAGAACAAAACTGGACATGAAGCATATAAATTGATTAAAAATGAATTGGTTGATAAGGTTAAATCGTACCCTCGTGATGGAAGCAAAGAAGGTCTATTAAGAGATGAAGGTTATGACAGAGCGATAAGTCAAGTGCTAACATTGCTTCATGAAACGTATAGTGTAAAGATAGATTTTTAACCCAAATAAATTATAATAGAATAGAAACAATGACAGAATTTAAAAAGTATTTAAAAGAAGCAAGAGAAGAATTTGGCAAAGAAGTAAGTAAATATAATGTATCTGATAATTTGCAATTAAGAACTGCTTGTGATAGCTTCTTGATTGCCTTTGACCAAGCAACAGAAAAAGCTATTAATTATACACATTGTTGTAAGGAAAAAATAAGATTAGCGATAAACCAAATACCAATAAATAATTGTGATGGTTCTGCAAACGAGGATGCTATAAAAGCAGTAAGATATTTACAAGAGGTAAGCGAAGCTATTAATTATACAGATTGTTGTACGGAATTGCCGACAAGTACACAATTACTTTCGGATTGTAAAAAACGATTTAAAGAATTAGAGGGAAAAGGAAACCTTGATTATAGAAGCTATCAAAATGGGTATTTAGATAGCTTTAGCAAAAATGTAGTAAGTAAAATAAATGGAAATTAATTCTAAATATCGTCTTGAAGAATTCCCCTTAAATTTAAGGGTTATTGAAGCATTTGATTTTGAGATAGAGCCAATTCTACTCCTTGAACAAGATTCTATTGGGAATAATTTCTTAAGTTATCTCACTTACAGTGATTTTAAAAAAGAGCAAAGAGCATGCCTTCAAATAAGCAAAGAACGTCTTAATGAAATACTTGCTAATGAAATAACATTAAAGTTTGCTTTTGAAAACCCTGAGAATAATCACATTTTTATTACTGAATTCACTCATAAAACAGGCTCTTTAATAACCTCTTATTTAATTCCAAAATTTGAATTAGAAAACCTATTTAATGCACTACAACGCTAAGTATAAAAAGAGTAAAGAGAATGGTAAAATTTAACCCCAAAACATTAATTATGAAATACAAAATAACAAAAGAACATCAAATAGATTTAACGCTTGCGTTTGCTACTTTTAGGTGTTTTAACGAACAATTATACTTATTAAAAGGTAGTCATTCAAAAGTGGTAAAACTAAAGTTTAATAGACTTATAAAGCTTGCTAGACAATACGAGGATGAAATGATGAAAAACATGGGTGATTCTGTTGAAGACTTAGATGGCGTGGTAGATGTAATGATGGATGTTATAAATGATGTTAAAATAGAATTAGAAAAAAATATTAAAAAAGGAGAAGATGCAAAGTAAACACGCTGGAGACACTAGGTTCAGAATTGAAAAAACAATGTCTGACGTACAAAAACTTTTAATTAAAAAGAATGCTCAATATGGAGACTCGGCAACAAAGCCTGCTAAAATTTTTAGTAAGTTAGGAGCTGTAGAATCTATCTGTTGTCGAATAGATGATAAGATGATGCGAATTAAAAACAAAGGTATAACTGAAAATACTTTAGATACTATAGATGATTTAATAGGATATTTAGTACTTTTAAAAATAGCAATACAAGATGAAGAAAATGAATAGTAAAACTAGTGACCTTTTAAAAAAGGCACACATTTTAATTAACAACGCAACTGGAACTGACGTTCCTAAGTACAAGTTAACAGAAGCTAAACGTGAAGCTAAGAAAATTTATAAAGAAATAAAAAGTCTTGACTTGGTCGTTTATAATATTTTAAAAGAAGATTTTTAATGGGTAAGTTTAAATGTAAGCTGTGCAAAAAATCTAAAGACATAGCTGAATACACAGTAAAAGTTGTTAAAGACAAGGTAGTTGTTCCAGAAGCAATATGTTGTGAAAACTATATGCAACAACAAAGAGAAAAAGGAACAGGATTTGCAACTATTAGAAAAGGGCCAGACGGCTCTGTAAAAAGAAAACCTAGACCCTGGGAATAATATGCCAATAATAAAAGTAAGATTAGAATTAGAATACTATGTTAAGCCTGGAATTGGCTTAGATGACGATGAGTCTATGCAGTTTGGTATTTCAGAAATTTATAATCTTTGCGATGATTGGATTAATAACGATAACCCTCCTTGTATTTTGTTTGAAATAGAAGACGATATAGATATAAAAGGAATGTATTTTGATGAAGAATGGCACGCATGAGTAAAATAAAAAACATAATTAAATATAAAGACCCAAAAGACCCTAAGAGTAGGTATGTAGACTTGCCGAAAGTTATTACAGAAGACTACGGATTTCAAATGATGTTCGGGTTTAAGTATCCAACAACTTCATACAACGAAAGAACTGGAGTAAAATCAAAACCTTTTCATGGAAAATTCCAAGACGATTATTTTAAAAGCGGCAGCTAAATACTATAATTTTTTAAAAAAACAAAACAATGACAAGAAAAGACAAGTTGCAGAGACTAAGAAGGTATTACGTTGCAATGATAAAAAAGATTGACTCTTTATTGATTGCAGAATATAATAAACCTCCATACAAATATGAAAGAAAATAAAGGTAAGCCTTCTCCAAAAGGAGCTATAAGGTTTGCTATCACATTGTCTGACGAGCAAAAAATTGCTAAGTCTGAAATGTTAAAGCACCCATTTAGTTTTATTATTGGTAAAGCTGGCTCAGGTAAAACTTTGTTGGCTGTACAAACTGCTCTTGATATGTTTTTTAAAAGAGAGTATAATAAAATAATTATAACTCGTCCTACTGTTTCTACTGAAGACAATGGTTTTTTACCAGGCTCTGAAAAAGAAAAGATGGAGCCGTGGTTAGTACCTATCATGTCTAATATGCGTAAAGTCTACAACAAGCCAGATAAGCTTGATAAAATGACTAACGATGAAGACATAGAGCTGGTAAGTTTAGCTCACTTCAGAGGTAGGACTTTTGATAATGCTGTTGTAATTGTAGATGAGTTTCAAAACTTAACAAGGTCTCAGTTTCAAATGGCTTTAAGTAGACTTGGAAAAAACTCTATGATGATTTTTTGTGGGGACAAACAACAAATAGACTTAAAGGACAGGAATTATTCTGCAATACATGAGGTATCAAAAATAACCTCTTCTAAATATGTATATAGAATTGTACTTGAAGACAATCATAGACACGAATCTTTAACAGAAGTTTTAGAGTTGTTATCAAAAAATTAAACAAGAAAAATGAAAAACAATACAATTATGTTGTGGCCTTTAATAGTTTTCTGGCCTAGTTAAACTTCAACATTATAATTCAACTTAGCTTGTACTCCATTGTACTTGCTCCAAACAAAAGCGGAAGCTTTCTTTACGTTACCAACGTAACCCTTCATATCATGCCAGTCGTCAGTAGCAGACATTGATGATAGATTTCTTACTGTAAGTCCGTTAAGTTCTTCAACGGCTTGCATCTTATAAGACTTATTAGTGTGTAGATGTCCTCTATGAACCTCCACATACTTTACCTCACTCCACACGTCTCTATATCTTTGAGACACTATACCTGGTAAGTTTATAAGTTTTGCACCATCACCGTGGTCATTAACAATAAGACATCTGCCGTACTTGTACGCCTTCATCATGCTGTCACTATTATCTACAGAGACATTTTCGTTGTTTTCATAAAACATCTCTAAAGCGTCTCCTATGTGCATCATAGACTCTCTGTCGTGATTACCTGGAATTACAACAATATGAACATCAGCATACTCAACAAGCATTTCAACGCACTCTACAATTAGTTTACGTCCAGCCCTGTACATTTGCATTCCTGTATCTGTATTAGACTGAGGCGTTCCTTTTGTGGTTGCTGCTAACGGAAAGTCTCCGTCTGAGTTTAAGAAATCATTACCTACAACAAAAAGAATTTCATCTACACAATAACCACTTGCTCTCTTTACTAAGTGTGTTAATGCGTTAATCATTCTTTCTCTAGCTATCTCAAGGCTGTACTCATCACCTTTTATTCCAATCTTACCTAAGTGTAAATCAAAGGCATTAATTTCTAAAAGGTGTGGGTCGTCTTCTTTATAGCTGTCTGGTCTTATTGCCCATTTAGGCTTAGAATAGAAAAGAGGAGTTAAATCTTCTATTAGCTCCTCTCTTATTCTTTTTATATTTTGTAATGGGTTTATTTTCTTTAACCAAGCTTTCGTCCTAAACATTGGAACTGTTATAGGTCTTTTAGCTTTATCAAAGCCTGTAACCTCATAAGTACCTATATCGTACTTATCTACCTCCCAAACATCTAAGTCTACGTTACAAGCTTTTAAAAGGTCGTCTAAAGACTTAACTCGTTTGCTATCTTCACAAGTAACTATAGCTCCTTGTTTGTTTTCTTCAAAAGAAGTAGTTTCTTTAGAATTTGGTGGGTTTATTTCTTTTCTAAGTCTTCTAGCTATACCTCTAATTGATTCTGCGCTTACATCAAATAACTTTGCTGTATGTTCATATTTACAATTTAATAGCTCTGGATTAGATAAAAGATATTTTTTTATACCTTCAGTATGTTGCTTTGGATTCATTTGGTAAAAAGTTTTTCGTCTTCATATCTCGGCCCGTAGCCGTGTTGAGACTTTAAAACGACATTAATTGGTTTGTAAGTTTGCGATTTTTTTACTTTACCATACTTACTTAATGCTTTTTTTACTAACATAGGATTGTTAATAAACTCAGTGTCAGGCTCTCCCTTGATAAAAACGTCTCTTACGGTTATAGTATAACCTTTGGAGTCCTTGAAAGTCCAATCACTTAGCCAGATGGGAATTTTATTGTTCAACTATAACGTATGTAATTTCTACTGCACCACCTTCAGCCTTAACGTTTATGTTTGTTCCAGCAGCGTCTACGGGCATAAATAGCCATTCGCCATGAGCTAAGTCTGTTACTGCTGTTGTGTTGTTTAAAAGTCTAGCTTCTGCAGAACCAGTAGTGTTGTCATTTTTTAAAAGTATTAAAGCTCTAGCTCCTATCGTGGTAATGTTAATCTGCTCTGTAGCTCCACTAGCTATAGAAACTGTACCAGTAACAACTGTGTCTGAGCTAATCGCTGCAAATGTTTCCGTAACAGAAAAGGTGTTTATTGTAAAACCTGTACTGTCTGTTAAAGTAATGTCTGCGTCTGCTTTTAAAGTATAAGTTTTTGCCATGATTAAAATTCTATTAAAAAATATTTACAAGTAGCTTGTCCTTCGTCAGTGTTAAGTCTTAGTTTAATGTCATCTGTAGTTCTTAGTTTAACAAAAAGAAATTCCCCTTCTTGTAGTGTAGAAAATGTTACAGAGCCATAATGAACTTGAACTTGCGAATCATCTTCATCTTCAATGTTTTCTACGTAAAGAAAAACACCTGCTCCTGGAGAGGCTAAGTTTAAGGTAGTAAGTCCTGTTGTAAACACAGTTACTTCTCCATATTGAACAGAGTCACTGGTAACGGTGTTTGTAAAGTTTTTTTGGAAATCAAAAAGTATTTTAGACAATCCGTTGTCGGTTGCCTTAAATGATGTTGTTGAGTTAAGAGTTATAGATTTAGCCATATATGCAAATATATTAAATTAATACTTATAATTTTATGTCGTAATCTATATAGGTTATAGTAACTTCTTCTCCAGACTTAATGGCGTTTGCTATTTTCGGATAGATTCTTTTATAGGCGTTAACACTCTTTCCAATAAAACCATCTTTAAGAATGTTATTGTTTTCTTGACTATCACCAACGATAAGACAGCCAGCAGTATGTTCATCAGTGTTTCCAGTATGAATAAGAATATACTCAAACCCAGGAACGTCAACGATATGCAACATACCAATGTGCATACCAGAATATTTTTTAGTGTATCTTCCATGAAATCCTCCTTCAGTTCTTAACTCTATTTTATACGTGCCAGCAGGAACTCTAGTTTCACCTTTTATCTTTACGTCTCTAGCCTCGTCTTCTAACGTGTAACATAAAAAAGACTTCATGTCTAAGTTTGTCTCAAACAATAATCCAGACGTTGAATCTTCACCGCTACTAAATCTTAATACTTTTAAATCCACTTTACTTTTTCTTTTTTACAATAGTTTTTACCTTGCCATTTGTTGTTCTAGCGTAAATCTTGTCTTTAGTTTCTCTTATAAATGTTCCAGAGTATTTCTTACCTCCAAACATCCAGTTAACTTTTTTAGCCATTATTTTTCTTGTTTATTTGAACTTCCTCCAAAGAAAAAGTCTATAATAGTATTAACTTTTGCAGACATAGCTCCAAATATGGTAGATATAAAACTAATCTCAAACTCTCCTAAATCAATGATACCATTAACAAAGTGTTGAAACATAACAAAACTAATACCAAAATAAGCTACTGTAAATAAAGTAGCAAGTATCTTTTGAATTATAGCATCGTCTTTATACAAGTCTCTTGCATCCTTTCTGTCTTCCACCTCTTTATTAAAAGCTTCTTTCTCTGCGTCTAACAAAACTTTACGTAACTGTAGTTTAGCCTCGTCTCTTTCTTTGTCAGTAGTAATGACCTTATCAAGAATACCCTCAGCGTTGTCTACTACTTTACCAAGTATTCCCCCTAATATATTATTTAGCATATTAACACTTTTTTTTCTTTCTAACTACTTTCTTTTTTTTCTTTGGAGCAGTTGTTTTTTTCTTTTTCTTTACACTGTTTTTGTATAAAGGATTGTTATTTGTTGGGTTCATAATTATTTGTTTAACTACCGCAATTTTCGCAGTCAGGGTTATCTATACTACAAGCTTTAGGCTGTTCCATTTTTTCTAAGCTTTCAGTCCAAGCATCAAAAAAAGCTTCGTCTTCTTTTTTCTTTAATTCTTTTTGGACAGCTTCAGACATAATGCAAGCGCAGGCAACTAAGTTTCTATCGCAATTACAATTAGTGTATTGTTTATCGTCACTCATATTTCTAGTATGGTCGTAATAATATTTACTTTTTCTTTTTAACAACCTTCTTTTTTTTAGCTGTAGTTTTTTTCTTTTTAGGCATTGCAGTTTTCATTTTGCTTTTGCCATAACTTTTACTTCCGTACATACACTTACATTTTTTCATTAATAATTAACATTTCCATCTCCTACGAGCGGCTCTAATTCTTGAATCAGGATTATTCCTAGTTTTAGCACTACTCTTCTTTAGTTGTCCTAAACTTCTAGCACAATAAGACTTTCTTCTTTTTGCAGACTTACTCCCAGCTTTAACCTTCCCCGTTACAGCAGTCTTCAATTTACTACCAGGGTTTGCTTTTCTATATGCTTTAACTCCTTTACGAGTCATACCAGCTCCAGACTTTGTAGACCTATAATTAGCTCCTTTGCCTTTTGTGGTTTTTCTAATTGTTTTAGACTTTTTTCTTTTTTCAGCCATTATAATTTAACTATTGTTTTGTTGAAAATTAATTCATCAAATCTTATTAATAGGTGATACATACCTTTTGGCAAGTCTAAAACATTAATATTTTTATGTCTGTTTACTAAAATTCCTTTTATATCGTATACATCAACGTCTACAAAGTTATTAAAATTAATAGTATTCATGGTTGGATTTGGATAAGGATTTATTCCAAGTCTGTTGTAAGTTTCAACGCTTACTGGCCCTGTCCACCCGTCTACGCAGTATTCGTAAAGTCCATCACAACCATCGTCCCAGGTTGAATTGCAACAATATGGGTCTACTTGGATAACCCAGCTAAAACATTCATTAGGAATATAGTATACATCACCAACACTACAGCCAGCAGAGTAATAGCAACTACTGTCTGATATGTTAGCTTCGACATTATAATTAATAGCAGTCGCATCTGTGCAGCCAGACAAAGGATAAATACAAGACCCATTATCAGAGTTTGCGTTATCGTTATAATTAATTGCTGTGCTGTCTGTACATCCATAATAATATTCTATACAACTTCCGTTGTCTGTATTACAAGTATCGCAATAGTTAAATGCCGCAGGGTCTATGCAGCCATACAACAAAGGTATGCAGCTTTCGTCATCTACATTAGCGTTTGGGTTATAATTAAATGCTAATTGATTCATACATCCTAAAACTACATCAACACAAGAACCATCTAATTCAGTGTTTGCTTCAGGGTTATAATTCAAGGCTGCTTCATCCATGCAACCTAGAACTACGAGCGTTTCACAGGTCTCGTTATCAAAGTCAGCGTCTTCGTTATATTCTAGGTATATTGGATTAGTACACCCAGCAACGTAGTAGCAACTTCCGTCATCTGTATTAACACCTTCGTTATAATTTAAGGCTGTACTATCAACACAGCCAAATAGTTTTTCTATGCAACTACTACCACAATAAGGCATACCAAGCTTAGGTTGAAAGGGTATAAGTGGATTAGCGAATCCTCCTGGTTCATTTATTGTTAAATGTTCTTCTGAATATAAACTATATCCACATTGTACGGAAGTAAATTGAGATTGATTCGTTGTAAAGAACTTAGCTTCTACTGGCTCTAGTGTGCTTAAAACAAAGGTAAACGTAGTATCAAAACTATCTTCTAGTGTAAACTCTCCTATAAAATTAGCACCCTGAATTATTTGTAAATAAGCTCCAGCCCAACCGTTACCAGCTAAATCTGTTAATTCTAAAGTGTGAGTACAACTATCAGTTAATATATCTGTGTTTGCTTCTTCATTATAATTGTATGCCTCTTCATCTGTGCAGCCAAATACTTTAGGTGTAACACACATTCCTGTGTCAACTGTTGCTATTGGTAAAAACTCTACAAAGTTATTATCCATGCAACCATATATAGGCGGTGGTGGAGCGCAATCTTCTACTGTAAACCCGTGGTATGCGTACGTACCAAAGTTAGCTGAATCCATTTCAACTATAGTATCATTACATCTTAGTAAATAATATGAACCATCTTGCCCTCCCCATAGACTTCCCTGCATCCCATCTCCATAGGTGTCGTATATGTCAAAGTAGTAATCACCATTAGGAATGCAAAGTTGTGTTACCTGAGGTGAATAATTTATTATATCAGTATAAGGCCCTCCTGTAGCTATGGTGTCTTCATAGGCGTTAGTAATAGCCCAAGATGTTTCTTGTGGGTATTGGTCAGGATTAATAACTACATTTAAGTAAGTTCCGTTGGGACATTGTGCAAACGCTGTAGATAGCGTAAAAACAAGTAGCATTATAAATGCGTATAGAAATTTTGTAAATGAGTTCATTAGAATTTGCTTATTATTAATTCGTCAATGTATTCTTGTACTTCTTTTCTTGTAGCAACCATTTTAAAACTTATGTCTGCTTGAAAACGTTTTACTTCTTCACCATCATCAAACACTACTATTGTAGGAACAACAGCTATTTCGTATTTAGTTTGATTATCATTTTGCTCTATCAAAAGTGTTTGTCTATCACATTCCTTTAATTTTGAGAACCAAGCTACATTGTTTACTGAGTTGAAGCCAGCATTAAAATGTATTATTTCTATTTGAGAAAAAGCTTTACTACAGCTTAGTAATAGTAATAAAACTAACAAGTATATAGTAAAAAGATTTCTTTGAGCTTTAAACATTATCTTCCGTCTAGTTTATCTTCTATTCTTTGTATAGCTTCTTTAAGCTCTTTCACATCTTCTTGTGTGGTCATAATTGTTTGACGAACAAGTTGGTCTTTCATGTCAAATTCCATGCGAGTAATTTCTGCTGGTGTAGGAGTTGGTAACTCTTTAGCTTCAGCTATGTCTGCTTGTAGTGTAAACCACATTCCAATAAGGGTTGCCATTGCAAAACCTATTCCCAATAAAGTTTTTATACTTACGTTGAACCCTGTTTCTTCGTTAAGTTCTTTTGCCATTTTAAAATATTCTATAATTTATACCAAATTTAAAGTCGTACCACTCTCTGTTCCAATACTTGTTGTACTTGCCTTCTATAAAACAACCAACGTTTCTGTTTAAGTTGTATCCAAAGATTAATCCTCCTGAGTAATCATACCATTGCTCTCCATCGTTAAAGTTGTGATATGAATATTGACCTCCACCATCATAGTGGTAAGGCATTAGGTTACCCCAAGAGTGTAACCAAAAATTCTTTTTGTAATGATAAAAGTCAAACCCTACCACCAAAGAGTATTGCCATTGATTATCTAACTCATTCTTTTTCTTTTCTACGTAATCATTTAGCATTTCAGGTATAACTACTTGATTCCATATAGTTGCGTTCTCCGCCACTAAATTACCATTTGGGTCTCTATATTCAGATTCGTATACATCTACGCTGTAACCCTCTTCAATCGCCAGACAAGTATAGTGCAACTGTCCTGAAGCTATTAACCATTCTTCTAATGGGTCATATCCATAAGGTTCTGCTAGTCTTTGTACAGCTCCTACGTTAAATGATAATTTCTTTTTACCGTTTAATCTTAATCTCTGTGTAGACTCAAAATATTCTATGTCAGCAAAACCTTCTTTTATATATGCAACCTTAGTCATCCATACTGGCTTTACATATCTAATAAAATGTTGTTGGTCTAAATACTCTATTCCTTCTTGTCTTCTATAATCTACTTCAAATAGATATTCAAAAGGAGATAGTCCAATAGTAGCAGCATCTCCATAAGCAGCTTCTGTACCATCTTTAAATGTTCTTCTGTCTTCGTAGCCAAATCTTTTTATTTTACGAATACCCATAGTTAAAGAGTAATCGAAAGGTGTTATTATTGTGTCTGTAGAAAGAAAGCTATTGTTTACCGAGTAAATGTTTTCGTTAGCTAAAGAAGTTCCACCGTTAGCTGCTATGTAAAAAGTAGAAAATTTAAAAGGTTTTTTAAGTTGTGCGTCTGCTATATTTGCAAAAAACGCTAAAAATAAAAATATAAAAATTCTTAATTTCATTATTTCACGGTGTATGTTATGTCAAGTTTGTCTGCTGCTCCTGCTGAAATTGTAATTTTATTTGTGTCTGCAATAATTGGGCTGTCTAAAACTAAAGTTACGCTAGGAGGTATAACAATACCTTCATAAACGTAAACTTCATCTATCTTTAGGTTGAACGCTTGGTCTGCTGTAGACGTGTTTGATACGTAAACAGAAAACAACTCTTCACCGTCTCTTAAAGTAGTGTCAGTAGTTTGAAGATTTTTTATAACGTATGTCTTATACATATTGCAAAGATAATAAAGTTATTATGTAGTTTGGTCTATTTTAAATATAACAGTAACAAACCAGTTTTTATTTCCTCTTGGAACTCCAGGCAAGTCCATAGACATCAATAGTCTGTCTCCTTTGCTAAATGCCGAAGCAGAAGAAAATGTTACTTCCATAAAGTTTTCTGCTGCTGTAGTTGTTACTGTTTCTGTTTCTAAGTCATTCACCCTTGAGCTGTTATTTGTAGCTCTTTTAGACTTAACAGTAAGAGTAACTCCAGCGCCTCTTTCCAACAAGCTTTGATTACTTCTAAATATAGCCTTGTGAAACTGACCGTCAAATGGAGCTATAAATTGATTTCTTCTGTTTGAGCTTGCAGTGCTTTCTGTTTCTCCGTCAGAAAAAGGAACATAAGACTCTGTGTTTATGTCTCCATAAAAGTTACAGATAACTGGTATGAATATATACTGAGCGTCTCTTTTAGCTGTGTTAGCTGTTATAGCGTTAGATTGACTAGTTGTTATGCTTGTTATTTCAGAAGAAACAAATCTTCTTAACTCCTCTATGTCTTCTGCAACTTGTTGTACTGCATATAAGGCTGGAGCTAAGTTTTCAAACATACCTTGGTCTAGTATATGCTCACCATTATCAAACTTATTTTTAATTTCAGTTTCTTTAGACGTGTCTATAGTTTTAGCATTCCTATCGCCTCCAGTTCTTTTATTAAATATATCTTGTGATTTCCTGTTTGCTAGAGCCATATTATATTGTGTATTCCCAAACAATAACTGCCTGGATGTTAGCTGTTCCTGATGCTGATTTAATTAAAGAAACATTTACTACGTCTCCTGCTCCAAATGTTGCGGAGCTAAATGCTGTAGACACTGATGTTTCTGCCGTGTTTAAGTTTACATTAGTAACTTCTTCTACTGCTGTTCCAAAGTTTAAGTCTGTATTTGCAATTTTGTGAAACTGAAGCTTACAAGCTGTTCCAATAGCCGCACTAGGCCTTATAATTACTTTTACAATTTTTCCAGCATAAGGAGCTATTGTTCTTGTATAGTATTGACTTGTGCTGCTTGCCTCATTTAAGTTGTTGTATGGAAAAAAGAAATCATTTGTTGTGCTTGAGCTGTTCATAAAAAAATGATGATGACTCAAGTTTATGTGCTTTGTTACTGTAGCTGAGTTACCGTTAATGCTACCAGATATTATTTCATTAAAAGTTTTAGCACCTGTAAATGTTTGTGTCGTGCTTAGGTGTGCCGTGTCAGCGTCTAAGTTTGCACTAGGCAACACTCCAGTAACTTCTGAAGTTAAGTTTACGCCTCCGTCTTTTATTGTTATAGCTCCTGAAGACGCAGCAAAATTGTCTGAACTGAAGCTTGCTGCTCCTTTAACAGAAGTGCTTGCGTCTGCTAAATTTATAGTAGCCGCACCAGACGTTGCACCGCCAGAAAGGTTTGTACCAGCAACAACAGAAGTTATGTCTCCAGAAGCAACATTTGCTTTAACTATTTTATTATTAGAATCTAAACCAAGGTTGCCTCCACTAGCAATAGTGCCGCTGCTTACGTCTTCTAAATATACATCGTTTCTAAATCGAGATATTAAATCCCATATATGTTGTCCTATCCACTTCATTTTATAATTTGTTTAAAGCAAAGTTAATAACATTTTCTCTTTCTTCTGCAGAAATAACTTCATTAAATAGATAGACTTCATTAATAAATCCATCATATTTAACATTGCTTAGTTCACCAGAACCTATTTGATTTATTCTTAAATCGTACTGTGGGTTTGAAGTTAAGTCTCCAACTTCTGTTGTGTCAAAGTAAAACAAAACATTACCGCTTGTGTCTCTAGTTATAGTTAAAATAAAATCTCCCGTTGGGTATGGAATGCTTAAATTGTTTTCATCATAATTGTTTCCCTCAAGCCTTAAGTTTATTCTTTTGTTTCCAGCACCCCTATATAATTTTACTAAATCATTTAAGCCTCTACCAATAAGACCTTCGTTTGTAAGGCTTACTGCTTCGTTAAGATTAATAGACATAATTAAAGTAAAGTCAGTTACATCTATTTGTGTAGCGTAATTTAGCTGTCCATTAATAGATTGATTGTTAAAGTTAAGTTTTCCACTTTCTTCTACTGGAAAAAAACTTTTGTTTGATTGTGACAAATTATAATTACTTGATAAGCTTGAGTGATTAGGCCAAGCATTTACTTCACTGCCAGAACTATAAGTCCAAGTTTGATATTCATTATATATAACCAAAGAGTTTATATCTAATACGTTAAAAGGCTTAGATAATTTATATGGTTTAGCCAAACTAAGTCCTAATCCTAACATGGTATTTTTTCATATAGTATTGCAACCTCTCCACTGTTAAGTCTAATAGAGGCTACGTCTATGTATATTATTGTCCCAGCAAGATATTTAATTGTTCCGTACTCTACACTTGGCTCAAGGTGGGTCGTTAAGTAAACAGGAGTGCAGTCAGTAATAAATTGTACAGCAACATAAGTTCCAGCGCTTACGCTTGGAAGAGAAGAGCCAGACAAAAACTTTGTGCCTTGTCTAGCAAATGATTGATTATGGTGGTCATTAATATTAGCCATATTTTTTTTGTAAATTTAATAAAATTAGTCTACCATAGATTTAATATTCCAGTATGCAGAAGGAGCTAATCTATATTTATATTTATCAGTGTCGTATAGAAGCTGCGTGTCTCTACTTAACTTGTCTTTCCAATCGTCATCATCATCCCATCCAGCCATTAACGCAATAGCAAGACTTAAAAAGACTCCGTTTCTAAACTTTCTTACACCTTCTCTAACGTGCTTAGGCTGATTCTTTAGTTCTTCGTAAGTTATCTTGCCTGTCATGTAATCAGTAACTACATTCTTAACGGCTCTTACAGAACCTACTTGATACTGTCCAAGTCTATTAATTCTTTCTTTACCAAATCTTTCAGCAACTAAAGTAGGTAAGTATTTTTTAAATTGGAATAAAAGTCTGCTTGTTGCGTGCATACCAGTAAGTCTTTGGTTTGTGGTGTTGTAACCTTTACCTTGTTCTTTCTTAACCTTTTCCATTATATCAATAACTCTTTTTTCAGATATTGGACTATTAACAATTAATCCGTTTTCATCTACATTAATGTTATTGTACTCTTCGTCAGTTAGAAAACTTAAAAAAGTAGCTCCTTGTATATATTTCTCAGACTGCTCCATTGGTAACATTATTAAGTCTGCTATTTGGTCAAATGGAGTCTTTTCCTGCATTGAATAAAAGTTTTCATACATAGACATATCAAACGACACATAGTTTCTTATAAGAGCTGCGTTCTTTTTAAAGTTTTTAGGATTTAAAAATCTTGACTCACCTTTTATAAACTGCTTCATACCACTAGCTCTCATAGCTTGATACTTTCCAATAGCTATATTTCCTAAAGGTATTCCTATATTCCAAGGGCCTAAGACTTTAAGTGTAGTAAATAATACAAAAGCATCAGCAGCTTTACCTAATTTAGATGTTTTCTTTTTAGGGCCTTGTTTAGCTAAATACTCTTTGTATATAGTCTGAACCCACTCTTTAAGATTTGGGTTGTCTTCGTTGTATTCTAAGACACCGTCAATCATAAATCCTAAGTTTTTAAATCCCATAAAGTCATTAGAGCCATAATTAAACATCTGTGTTCTTAATGTCTTCAATGCAATAGACTCTAAGTCATAAGACGCAAACTCTTTCATGTTTACAGACTCCTGAGCTATGTAACCACTTGTTTCATTTGTTTCTAGCAGTAAGTTGATTGCTACTCTGTCGTATTCAATAGCAGTACCATCCTCATCTACGCCAGACTTTAAAAGTTCTTCTGCTCTTTTCTTTATTTCAGAAAAATCTTTTAGGTTTTTAAACTTAGACTTAGACACGCTTTTATTTGCATATAATTCTTTCCACTCTAAAAATGTTCTTTGTACTTGTTGTCCAGAAATAGGGTCAGTAGAATACACAGGAACACTGTTTAAATGGTTCTCCATGCCTTCGCTAGTTAAATACATACCATAAAGCCCTTGTCTCATAAACGCTTCGTTAGAGTTAATTGTGTGATAAGGTATAGAACCAGTGTATTCTTCATTACCACTAACTGTTTGCATTACCCTACTAAACTCTGTGTGAAAAGCTTTTTCGTTTTTGCTAAGAGTAGTAGTGTCTTTTTTCAAAACTATGTATTCAGAACCATCTTTATCGGTTCTCATTTCGTAAACGTTTTTGTAAATCTCTTTATTTAAGTCTCCTTTAAACCAAAGCTTTACATATTCTACAGCTCCTACTTTTTTATAAAAGTCTGCCTTCAAGCTTTTAGCAATTACCTTAATTGGTCTAGCTTGTTTAGAGTATTCTTGTGTAAACTTAAAGTACTGCTCTTCAACAGTTCTGGTCATAGCCTGAACGTCTGGGTTGTTTGTGTCTACATCATTAGACATTAGCCACTTTTTAAAGAAAGATACATCGCCTTCGTTAGCTCCTGCATATCCTTCAGGATTTAAAGCCATCTGTTCGTCTCTTGCTTTTTGTGCAATAAGAATAGATATTTCTTTTGTTATAGCGTTCTTTCCTACTTTTTCTAAAGAGTCGTCTGTAGAAATAGCTACAGCAGTACCCATAAGCTCTTCTTTAGTAAACTTAGACATATTAGCAAGAGAAAATTCATTTGCGTTATCAAGCAAAGAGTCTATAAACTTTTTAGAGTTTTTAAGTTTTCTAAATTCTTTTTCTACTTCTTGAGATATAGTGTCGTTTTTCATTAAAGACTTTTTCAAACCTCTAGCTTCAAAGTATTCTTCTAAAGTCATGTCTTGATTAAAGCTTCTTAATGCAGAATCATTAATGACTTTTCTTCTCATAATCCTATCACCCTTTTTTTTTAATGTTTCTGCTAAAACTATTGCAGAGTCTTTACCAGGGGGAGGTGTTGGTGTAGTTTCTACTGTGTCTGCTTTTTTAATCCACTGAGATGGATTGTTATTATCAGCAATAGACTTCAAATCAATATAGTGCAATTCCTTGTTAAACATTATTGGAGCAATATCAATACCTCCTTCTATAATAGACTTAACTTTTTCAATATCAAAAACTAAATTGTCTCCCTGTCTTGTAAATAACATATCAACAATATTTTTATTGCTTGATGTTAATTTTTGATACGGTATGTTTGCAAGCTTAAAGACTCCGTTAGATTCAATAAATTTTAAAAAGTCTCGATTGGTTTGTATAGCTTCTTTTATTTCAGGAGATAAAACATCATTTCCAAAGTATACATTAGGAACAGAATAAATATTGCTTCTAGCGGCACTAAAAACATCTGCTCTACTAAGCGTAAGTCCTTTATTTATTTTTTCAGCAGTTAAGCTTTCGTTAATTTTATTAACTATAGACGTAGGCATAACAGACAACAATGAGTTATCATTAATAAGCCTACCTTTTTTTCCTGTTTTGCTTGGCTGGTTATATTTATAAACAAGTAAAGCTTCTGCAAAACTCATTCCCATTATTTCTATATCCTTAGACTCAATTTCAAATTGACTTCTAATGTTGTTTAGTATTTCAGGAGACGTAGCTCTTGAAACGTATCCAGGTATAACATAAATACTATCTTCTAAAGTCTTCAACATACTAGGAATAAGAGAGTCTGTAGACATATTGCCTATAGCAGACTGTATTTTTTTTCTAATGTTTTCTAGTTCGCTTTGACTAATGTCTGTTTTGAGTACGTCTAATAAAGCTTTGTCGTAAGCAGACTCTATAATTTCGTTAGAAATACTTTTAGACTTGTAGCCTTTATCAAACTTAAACACTTTAGATAAAGACTCAGAAAGCTTAACAAATTTGTCATTTGATATAGCTGTATTTTCTTTTAACGCTCTTTTAAGATTGTTTAAAGCATTCTCTCTATTTTTTATAATAGGGTCGTTTAAAAGAGCCTCTGTAAAGTTTATGATAAGAGGGTTTTCTTTAGTATTTTTCCAGTTGTTAATTCTAGTTTCAATCTCTAAGCTGCTTTGTGGATTTGTGTTGTACACATTTAATATGTCACTCATCGCAGATAAGTCAGACTTAACAGCTTTTAAAACTTTAATTATTGCGTAAGAGTCAGAATCAGTAGATGGCTTTTTAGCAATTCTAACAACTCCTAATTTAAATTTTTCAAGTTTTCTGTATTTAGGATATGTAGTAGTATTAAATTCAGTTTTTAATTCTTCTACTCTTTTTGTATTATTAATTTCGTTTACAAAAGCTCTAACATCTTTAATTCCATTATTGCTTATTTCTAGCCAAGCCATAAACTCAGGAGAGTAATAATCTAAGCTAGGGTCTATACCTTTTAATATTCTGCTTTGATTAGTGTATTTGTAAACAGCAAGCATTTCTGGACTATTTATATAGCTTAAAGCACTTGTAGCGTCAAATCCCATTCTTGACAACAATACTAAGTCTTTTATTACCACAGTGTTTAATCCTAATCCAAAGGCTTTTAATTTAGAAGGATTATCTAAAACAAGCTGTACAAGCTCAGATATAAACTGAACTTCTTTACCGTTTTTAGAGTCCTTAAATTTATTTAAAACCTTACCTTCTATTTCTATGTTTGCGTTTATTTCTTGATTGTAAAAAGCTAAATAGTTAGTATCTCTAAATGCAATAATAAGTTCACCTAATACGTTTCTTATTTCTAAGTTATTCTGTAAAGAGTATTTGTCAAACTGCATTGTAAGCATATCTTTTTGTTCTTCTGGAACTTTTACTCCAGACTTTTCTAAAGCACTTATGTAGTCGTCAGCTTTGTCTGCAACATTTTCTAAAGAAAGTCCAGTAACATCAGCCATTTCAGGATTAGAAATAAATCTTGTAGACTTAAAAATATAATTATTATAAGCTTTTTCAGCTTCTGTTAATTCTTTTTTGTTAATTCTACCGTCAATAAACAATGAGTCGCCATCTTTATCCGAACCTTTAATTGCAGAGTTGCCTTCTGGTATAGCAACAACCTGTCCAGCATCGCCATCAAAAAAGTCTTTAATTACATATACCTGAGACATAGAAAGCTTATCTGCTGGTATACGAGTAGCAGTAACAATATCTCCAACGCCAAACTTTTTTGACATAGATTCTGGTAAAACAATTTCAGAAACAATAGAATTACCGTCTAAGTTTCCTTTTATGTAATTAATTTCAGAAGCTCTTACTCTTGATTTTAATTTAAAACCATAAGGAGACGTTTCAAAAGCTATACCACCTGGGCCTCTAAGCTTAGTTGCTCCTGATATAACGTTTTTAGAAAGAACCTCTTGTAGTTTTAACTGTATTCCAGGTAGATTTATTAATCCACTACTAACAAGATAAGACATTGGACTACCAGCCCAGCTTGGGTCAATCATGTCTTTAATGTCTTGAGGCAAATTGTCTATTTGCTCATTGCTATAAAGGTCTACAGCTTTAGCATAAGTATCTAATAAGTCTATTACTTCAGACTTCAAAGCATCAGTTGGTACTGACTGTAGGTAATTGCTAAGTAATTGTATAGGAGTCGTAGAAGTAGTTTCATTTCTTTGAGACTCTAATATATTTTGTACACCAAACTTAGAAGCATCAAATCCTACGTACCTTAATCCGTCCTCGTTGCTTTTAGCAAACAAGCCATCTCTTTGCTCGTTAAGTTCAGTTAAAGATGTACGCTCTGAAATACCACCACCAAATTTATCATTTTTAATTAATAGTTTTATTTGTGCTTGTGTAGCATTTATGCTGTTGCTACTTAAATTACTAAAAGTAGAAAGTATTTCGTCTTCTGTAATTTTTATTTCTTTTACATCTAAAGGAGTAAAGAATTTGTTTTTCGTACCAGATTTAACAGCAGACTTTGGCATAGTAACTATTGCAACATTAGTTTCAAACTTAGTAAGTAAGTGTTCTTTTCTGTTTTTCATAATAGCCCTAAGCTTTGCAAGCCCAACATAACCATTTTCAATAGACATTGCTATATACTTATCACTAAGAACAACAGTGTTGTGTTTTAAATATGTGTCTCCAGCATCAATTCCATCTACCCTAGTGTCTCTACCAGAGTGTACTGTTTTATACACAGAACCATATTCGTTACCAAGACCAGCATTTTTATTTAAAAGTCTTGCGTCTTCAGGAAGCATTAAAGACTGTGCGTCATCTACTAGTTTGTATTCTGCTTTTTCAGCAGCAGTAAAGTCGCCAGAATCTAAGTCCTCATCTGTAAGGTATTCAAGTCCATCTTTAGCATTAGGATTGTAATACAAGTCAGGAGTTATAATATATTCTATATGCTCAAACACAGGTCTACGTCTAGCTATTGCCATAGCAGAACGCTTAGTATAGTCTACAGAGCTTTTTCTATCGCTATGTTTAGCTACTAAAGTTTTTTGAGCAGAGTATTTGTTTAGTGCTGTAGACACAACTAAGTCTTCTAATAATGGCTTAGGAACTTTACCATCAGTAGATTTTATAACTCCGTTTTGAATTAAGTTGGTAATTATATAAGGATTGTCTTTAATATAATTTTCTAAAAACTTAACTTGTTTTGCAAGTTCTTCTTTGTTTATTATTTTTTCAAGAACAGTATTGCCATCGCTAAGTTTAAATAGGTTAGAAACCTTATTTCCTTCAGAATATCTTGCACCCTCTATTTCTTGAGCTAAATCTATTACAAATTTAGACTCTATGCTTTTTCCAGCAGTTCTTAAATCTTTATACTTAGGAACAGTAACATTGTATCTCCTAGACTTTTCACTAAACACCATTATAGGCATTTGATATGAGTTTTCGTCCACAGTAAGCATTCTTAAAATGTCACTCATTAATATCTCATCAGGAGAAAGGTTTACATAACTATCACCTTTTATCATTCCATCAATATCTGTTACTCTTACTCCAGATGAGGCAGAAATTTTAGGGCTTATTCCTAGTTTGTTTATTAAATAATCAAATACAGAACCATTAGAAACCTCTTTAATTGTTTCGTTTGTAGCTGTGGTTTGGTCATTAAGGTATTGTTTCATAGAACTAAAACCCTCATACAACGAAGATGTCTTGTTTAAAAGACTTGTGCCAGCTTCAAGTCTAGCCATATCAACCATTGTAATTTGATTAAGGTCTCTTGAAAGAATTGTTATTTCAGTTGCTATGCTTTTTAATAATTCAGAATCTATCTTACCGTTAGACTTAATAATATCATTTACTACGTCTATAGCTTTTAGCGTTTTACCTTTGTGCATAAAAGTAAAAGACTCTTGTATTGCAAATTGGTCTAAGTATGCTTGTACAGATTTAGATTTAAACTTAATATCACCTATAGCCTCTATTAATTCAAGCATATTAACTCTTTTAGAGTCTTTTAAGAGCCTAAGTATATCTAAGCTTACATTTGTTTCATTGTCTGTAATAAGGTCTTCAATTACAAATTGTTCAAACTCAGCTATACTAGGCTCTATAAAGTAATCAGAATCTTTTTCTGTGTAAAATAAAACATCTCTTGACTCAACAACATTAGAAGACTGTTCGTGATGTATTCCTCTTGCTATAGCGTTTAAGTATTGATTAGAGCCAGCAACACTTCCGTACTTATCTTTATATAATTCTAAAGTAAATTGTTTAAATGCTTTTAATAAAGGCGTTTTAGGATTAATTATAGAGTCCATAAAGTCTGCTATAAATACATTTTCTCCTTTAGGGACTAAAGCCTTTCTAAACTCTTTTCTAATAGCCCTTCTAATAGCTCCTTCGTTGTAAAGATTTAACTCTCCTTCTAGCTTTCCGCTTTCTAATAAAAACTTACCTCTTTCGCTATTTAAGTAAAGAACAAAAGCGTCTATAAATTTAGATGTAGAAGACCTTTCGTTCTGTATTGCAACGTTGTCATTAGAATCTTTTGTCATTACAAAGTCGTCTAGCTCTTCTTCAAACAAGAAAGGTATTCTTTCAGAATTTTTATCTAATATTCCAGCAGACTCTAAAGCTTGTGTAATTTCATTATTACCTAAAGTACCTTCTGCTATAAGCTCACTTAATACTGAGCCAGATATGTCGTCTATACTTGCTTCATTATACTCATCATTAACTTCATTTATAAGTCCAGAGGTTGCAGAGTCACCTTTATTTATTCTGTCTAAAAATATAGCGGATTCGTCTTGTAAAATTTCTTTTATTTGTTCTTGCGACAATTCTTTACCAGACAGCCTTTCTATAGCAGACATAATCATAGCTTCATATTCTCCTCTATTGTTTATAAGAACAGCTTTAATAAGCTCTGAGTTTTCATAATGTGCTTGAGCTATATCATTTAATGATTTGTTTGGCTTTTTCCTCATAACCCTAGAATTTCTTTTAGGCTTATGTATTTTACTTCTGCTGTCAGCGTTTCTTCTTATAATATCTAAAGCCTCTTCTAGCGTGTCTGCTCTATTAGCAGGAGAGTCCATTGCTTTTATAATTTTAAGCTTTTGTTCGTCTGTAGCCTTAGAAGGAACTTTAATTTTTTCTGCAACAATATTAACTTTTCTTTTAAGTCTTTGTTCAGTCTTAACGTCTTTAGCTATTATGTCTGCAAGAGTAATGCTGTCTTTTTCTAGGTAATGAGCAAAAGCTTCTTCTATAAGTAATTCTTGATTTTCTGGTTTAGCAACAGATATAGAGTCCATGCCCTCTATCTTTTTAAGTAAAGAGTTTATTTCATTAGTAAATATTCTACCTGTATTTAAACTTTCTATAATACTCTTAATATCACCTTCTATAGTAGAATTGTGGTCTAACATATTTTTATACACGTTAGGATTTCTTATTATTTCTTCAATAGTTTGTGGGCCTAATTCTGTGTCAAATAAAATTAACTCAGGATAAGTCTGCGTTATATTTTTAATTATTTTACCATCTTCAAGAATAAGTCTCTTAATGTCTTGCATTAAAGGAGTGTCTTCAAACAAAGGATAAAGTACGTGTCCAAACTCATGCTTAACTACATTGGCAAAGTCTGGTCTGTTAGAAGCGTATATAGTTGCGTTTACTACAGCAGAAGTACCTGCTTCACCAAACATTTGAGACATCTCAGCTAAAGTAATAATAGCAGTGTTAGGATAGTTAGCGTCTTTTAAAGCGTAAACGTAATGTAGTGAGTTTTGTTTTTTAGCTTCGTCAAATTTAGCTATAGCTTCTTTTACTTTTTTAGTTTTTTCTTTTCTAAACTTTCTTCTTTCTAATATTCCTAAAGGATTGTACCAGCTATACTTGTATTTGTCTTTAGCTTTTTTAGCATCTTTTTTAGCCTTTCTTACCGACTCTTTTTTACCTATAGGCTTTGACGGCTCTCCTTGTACTTTTCTAAGTTTGGCTCTTTTAAGTCTATCTAACTTTTTGTTTAACTTTTTAAGAGTCTCTTTGTTAGTTTCTTTTGCTATTCTATCTTCTAGGTTAGCAATGTCTTTGTCAAACGCTTCATTAGTTGCAGCTTTTTTAGGGTTGTCTTTTTCAGAGTTTTCTGTAACCTCTTCAAACTCTACGTCTTCTATAACATCAGAAGAAACATTGTCTTTAACTTTAGGAGTATCAGACTTTTCTTTAGAAACAACTTCTGTTTCAAGTTCTTTTTTGGTAAAAGCTTCTTTAACAGATTCAGCTCCTTCTTTGACAGTGTCTACAGCTTTTTCAATAAATTGTGTCCCTTTTTCTTTTGCTTTTTGAAAAGTAGACTTTTTAGTAGGCTCAGATTCTTCAGCAGCTTTAGCTTTGTTTTCTACAAAAGTTTTGTGCTTTTCGTTAAAAGTTTTTTCTATTGCTTCAACTTTAGCTGCAAACTCTTCTTGATTTGTTGTTCCGTCTACTCCGTTTTCAGTTAATGATTCAGAAATTAATTTATCTAACTGCTCGTCTGTGAACATATCAGTATCAATATCTTTACTACCCTTGTAGAACGCTCTAAATTTTTGAGTCATTATGTTGAACACATTTTCTTTAGGCATATCAAAAACCTGCTCACCTAAAGTAGGCTCTTGTCCTTCTGGCGCTTGTTCAGCTTGTTGTGCTTGCTCCTCTTGCTTTCTTTTTGTATAGTCTGCTTTCGCTTTATTTACACCGTCAAAAACTCCTTCTGAAAATTCTTTTACTCCTTTACCAAACTTACCTATTTGACTTGTAGCAGACTTAACAGCATCTTTAATACCCTCTACGCTTGCCGCTTTTCTTACTTTAGATTTAGTAATTAAACTAGTAGTGTAGGTGTTTATTTCTTCTTGTATTTCGCTATTAGATTTGTTAACATTATTTTGTAATGTATTAAAATCTGCGTCTAGCTCTGCTATACGTTCATTAAGATTGCTTGCAGCTTGTTTTTTAGCAGAATCACTTAAATTGCTGCTTTCTATATCTTTAAGTTGATTTGTTAAATCAGCCTTTTGTTCGTTGTATATTGTAGACTGCTCGTTAAACTCAGCAGTATTTTTAGAAATACCAGTTTGCATTCTAAACAGCCTTGACTTTTCATTAGCGGTAATATTTTTCATACCACTACCTACTTTTTCGTAAGTCTTTTTTTGCTCATTCATAAAAGCAACAAGCTCAGTTTGTAGTTTTGCGTCTACAGCACCACCCTCTCTACTTGCTTCTCCGTTTATCCAGGCTAATAAGTTGTCATCGTTCTGGTCAGCTACAGCCTGAGAAACCATGTCGTACATTGCAGATGTTTTGTCATAAGTGTTATCTGCATTGTTAGCTCTATCCATTATAGAGTTTATAGCGTCTATCTTTTTGTCATTTTCAAAACTCCTGTCCGCTACGTCATTAATTAAATTTGTGTATCCACCCACGGTAGAACCAGCCATACCAGATATAAGAGATATAGCTTTTGTTTTTCTTGCTTCATCAGATGAATAAAAGTCCCAGTAAGTAGGTGTTTTTTCTTCTTCACCTCTAGCTTCGTTAAAAGCTTTCTTCTCAATCCACTCTTGATAAGTTTCTTGAAACATCTCTTCAATACCTTCTGGAGCTAACATACCAGCAGCTTTTACACCTCTAGTTCCTTTAAGAAGTCCAGCTCCAAGTCCAGCTAATGCTCCTGTCTTCATAGCATCATCCATTCCCTCTTCTCCTAGGGTAGCCGCTCCAGCAATAGCAGCACCAGCAGCAGAACCTGCACTAGCATTGACTAATATATTTGCAGCTCTTTTACCAAATCCATTTTGTATTTGACCTAGCTTTTGTGTTGCTTTACCTAATATAATTTTAGAACCACCTCCAAATGTAAATCCCCAAGACAAAGCGTCTACCGCCATCCATTTAGAATTGTCTATAAATATATCAGCAGCTATTTGTCCAGCTAACTTTCTTCCCTCATCATCGCTTCCAAACTCCTCTAAGGCTCTATCATAAGCCATACCAGCAACAATACCACCATCAACTAAGTTCATTCCTGCACCACCACCAATACCAGCTACAAGCTTTCCTTTTGTACTTAATCCCACAGCACCTTCTGACCTTGTAAATAGTTTGCCAATACCTTTTCCACCTATTTGTCCAATGGTTCTTCCTGCTGGGTCTACAACCTTAGAAGATAATGCTCCAGCTTTTGCTAATCTTGTTCCACCTTTTGCAATAGACTTAGTTGCCATTTTAGTCATAAGAGTTCCTGCTCCTTTAACTAATCCTGCACCCCCTGCCATCATTGATAATAAGTTGGGGACTTGTCTTGCAAAGTCTGTAGTCCAAAAGTCTGCTGTCCCCATGTCTGACCATTTAAAGTCTTCTGACCCTGGTTTTTGATATGTTACAGCATAGTCTTGTAATTCTTGAGATGTATTTTCTTTAACCCAGTCAAAAAAGTTTTTGCTAAAGTCTAATCCAACAGCTCTTTCTGCTGCACCAAGAGGTGTTGCAAAATTATAAACTAATTGAGTTAAGTCTACAACTTGTTCTATAACGTCTCCAGTACCAGCAACTAAACTTTTACCAAGCTTTGTGCCTCCACTCATTAAAATATCTTCCTGAGTATTTCCTACACGCTGTCCTTGTTCGTCAAAATTAGAACCACCTTTATATTGTTGAAAAGCATCATACCCTCCTTCTCTTTCTTGCGTTGTAGCATCAACTTGTTCTTTCAATAGTTGATTCTGCAAGTTAGCAGAAGGTGAGTCTGGTTGTTGCGGAGCTTGTGGTTTTTGATTTCTTGAATTAAAAAAACTACCAGCGTCAGAAAATTTTCCCATCTTAATATTGTGAATTTGCGTTTAGTTGATTCCAGTCGTTCTGTAACTGTTGGAACTCATTTATTTCTTGTTGCGAATTTAAGCTATTTTTTACAAAACCATTGAACTCTGATATGTTGTTTGTTAATAAAGCCTTACCTACCTCACTATTTTTATCTGATAGCGCTTGGTCTATTAAGTCTATTCTACTAAACAAATCAGATGTACTAGAAGACTGAGCCATTAAACTAGAAAGTAATGGAGTAAACATAGAGTTTGTAACGCCATGTCTTTTAAATACAGGTAAAAGCGTGTTAGCTGCTTCTGATTGAGTTTGTTCAACAAAAACGTCATTACCATCAAAATGATTAGTAGAGATGTTTACAATGCTTTGTTCTTTATTTTTTCTTTTATTGTCTTTATGAGCTGATTGATTTTTTCTATCACTAGCTTCATTAGAAATAATTTTAAAATCAGCTTCACTAGATATTTCAGAAGCTAAACTTTCAGACATTTGTATTTCTTTATAATAATAATCGTCTCTAACAGGGTCATCTTCTCTTAATTGAGCAACCATAACCATAGAAGGCTTTGCTCCGCTAGATTCGTAATTTTTTCTTAGTTCTTCATTTTTTGCAGGGTCATCTGTCATAACAGCTAGTTGTTCTTTGCCGTCTATTATATACTTGTAAGCATAATGATAACCTGTTACTTCTAAATCATAAGCTTCACTTTCTCCGCCTAAAGTCTCTCCGTACCATTGAGTGTCTTCTATTTGAGAACCATCAGATTGTTTAAATAATCCCATAGATTCTACATTCTTTAACATTTTATTTTCTGAACCAAATACACTTTTAGTAATTTTATCTTCATAGTTTTCATAAACCCTTCCACTACCAACTACACTTACGCCTCTTTTAGTTTCAGGCTTTGCTTTTTTAGTGTAACCATGTCTACCAAGTTCACTCTCAACAACTGAAAATATATTTTCTGAAGCATTTGCTGAAAACGGATTAGTGTCATTAAGATTTACTTTTTGTAAAGTTTGAGCTGATTGAAGCAACTCTCCTCCTACAGTTCTATCATCTTCTTTAGTACCCATTAATCCTGGTTGATTATTTAGGTATTTAAGACTAACGTATTGTTCTAGGTTGGCTTGTGTTACTTGAGAGCGGTCTGTAATTCCATACTCCCTCATATAATTAGAAATAATTATTTGCTGATTTTTTCCTTCGTCTCCTGCTAATACATCAGAAGGTAAAACTTCTCTACCTGAACTTACTGCACTTTGATAGTTTCCTATATCTTGTATTTGTCCAGAATATCTAAAAGAGTTAGTTGTTCCGTCTATATAACTTTCTAAAGCTCTTGTATCTTTATCCATAACTAAGTGAGCTTTATCACTATTAGTTAATTCATAGTACTTAGCAATTTCTGCTTCGTTAGTTTTTATTTCACCAATTTTAGCTTCATAATCTCCTATAGCCGAAGTCCACTTGTCGTTACCTTCAGCAGTCATGTATCTCATTACATTGCCACCATACTTAGCTACACCAGCTTTCATTTCGTCAATAACACTATCCATGTTGGTAACTAAATTTTGTGCATCAGCTTTTCTGGTAGTTACACTAGCGGCTATTTTTTGTGCTGCTTGTCTGTTCTGAGCTAAAGTCTGAGACAGTTGATATTGCTGTTGTTGTTTTTGTTGAGACATTTGATATTGCGTTTGTGCAATATTTAACTCTCTTGCTTTAGCAGCTTTTCTATCTGAAGAAAAAATGCCTAATAAAGCCGCTGATGTACCTTTATTTATTTCCATTATTGTTCTGTTTCTGTATTGTTTTCATTATTTCCAAATAGTCCAGGCAAAACGCTAGAAGCAAATTTACCTAAAAGTCCAGAAGAATATTTCTCTTTTACATCATAACCTGCGCTAGCGTCATTTATCATCACTTGTGTAAGTTGATTTTGCATTGCGTCTGCTTTTGCATTATTAACATTGTCCATAGCGTATTTGAAAGCTGATGCAGCTAACTGTTGATTTGTGCTGTACTGATTGTTAATTTCCTGCATTTTTTCATTCCTCATCTGTTGAGCATTATTAATGTCAAACTTTTCTTTAAACATTAACGTTCTATTAAACTGCTCTTTATTAGCTTGCATTGCGGCATCGTCTTTTGCAGCAAAGTCTAATAACGCAGCTTGTCTTTGCGAGTCTAACACTCCACTCATAGCTAATAACTTAGCTCTGTCTCCAGCAGTTCCTCTTACAGCGTTTTCTATACCTAAAGCATAAGAGTCGCTAATTTGTTTTCTAGCAGCAGCTTCTTGGTCAGGACTAAAGCCTCTTTTTGATAACTGCTCTTGCTGATATAACTCTGCGTTAAAAGCATCAGACAGCTCAGGCATATCTATTTCAGCTCTAGGTTCGTTAGCAGCCTTTAATGCTTTAGCTCCCACTAATGCAGAAGCAATAGTGCCTATACCTCCTATACTGTCTAACAATCCTTTTTGAACATTCATTTCAGGTAGTGCAGGAGTTGCTATATCAGCTGCATCACCATCTATGTTTCCAACAACTAAGTCGTTATCTAAAGCTTGTTGAGCTAAGTCAGCTTCATCACCGTCTATATTACCTACAACAGGGTCTTCTGTTTCATCAACTTTTACCTCTTCAGTTTCTTTTGCTTTTTTGTCTTTGTCAGATTCAGATTTTAAAAAATTATCTAAATCTTTGTCTTCTGTAAGGTTAATCGGTTCATCGGGCTGTCTATTAAAATCTGGTATATTAGAGTTGGAGGTAGATAAATCTATTGAGTCTGGGTCAAAAGTTTCAACTTTAGGTAAATTGTTTATTGAATAGTCTTTGTCATACCCAAAGCTTTTATCGTTAACCTTGCTTTCAACTTCCCGTAAAGTATATGGTAATTTTTTTGCATAAATACTATTGTCGATGTCGCCTCCACCAAATTTTTCTTTTTCTTTCAAATAGGCTTGTTCAGGTATTGAATAGACATCACCATTTTTATTTTCAAAAACAAAATAATTTTTTTCACCTAACTTTATAAATTTTCCTTCACCTAATTTAAAAGATTCGTTATCTTCACTTACTTCTTCATCGTTGTTTTGTTGTATTTGTTCATCAACAGTAAGCTCTGTATCGTTTGTAAAAAATGTATCTCTATCTATTTGTTGAAAAACACCATCTTCATCCGTGTAGGTTATAACTTCTTTTCCACCTGCTACAGTTAACCTAGCTGTCGGGCCGTACTTAGCTTCTATATCGTCTACAGTAACCTCTTTAACTTTAGTATTGTTAGGTGTGTTTTCTCCTGGAGTATAATTTGACTCTAAGTCTAAATTAGCAACCCCATCTATTCTTGATTGTATTTTTTCTTGAGACTGGTCAGCTGGTATTTCAAACTCTAACATAAATATTTTTGTTGAGTCTGAAACACTTGTAAAGTCTGTAGATAAAAACTTTTTTGCTTCTCTTTCAGTTAATGCAAAATCTATTTGTCCTTTCCAGTTGGTTTTCCAATCTTTACCAACTGCATCAACCATACTTTTAAATCTACTTCCTTGATGTTGAAATAAACCTCCTGCTGTTGGTATAATGTCTGCTATTAAATTTTCTTCTACTTCTTGACCTGCTTTAGTGGGATGTGAATCGCCATATACATAACCACTTCCTTTTTTGTAAACTAGCTTTTGTTTATTTTTTAACTTACCTGTTGGGTCAGCTATCATAGAGTCTCCTCTTGCACCAGAGTCGTATGCACTTTCAGCCTTAATGTTAGCTATCATACCCATAGCGTGTTCGTGTGTAACGCCTGGTTTATTTCTTAGGTAATTATATATTTCTTGTGATGATGCTTTTGCCATTATGATATGTCGTAAGTATTGTTATATTTAGAAGCCATTTCCATGTAATCTTGATTAGCGTCAATCAAATCTTGTTTTTGTTCTAACTTTCTGCTTTTGTATTGAGCTTCTTCTTTTGCTTCCCTTTTTTCTTTTCTTTTTTTCTTTCTGTGTTTCATGTATAATAAAGCTCCAGCACCTAAAGCTAAAGGAGCTAAAGGAGTTAATGCAGCTAACCCTGCACCTGCACCTGCACCTGCTGCACCTGCACCTGCTCCACCACTAAGTCCAAGTTTTCCTATAAGTCCTTTTAGCCCACCCGAACCTAACAATGGCTTTATTTGATTTACTAAATTCACTCCTTGTGAAACAGTATTCATTACGTTGCTAGGGCCAGTTGTTGTTAGTTGTTGTGCTTGCTCACCTGGAGCTTCTTCGTAATAATTTGTAAAAGTTCCATCAGTAGCACTTTGATATTGATTAGGGCCAGTGCTTCCTTCTATGTTAGAACCAGAAGCTAGACTCATTGAGTTGTATGCGTATGGGTCTTGTAGTGAATTACCATAATTAATCGAAGACATTGTTGGAGAACCTCCTAAATTCATGCCTTGACCACTCTGCATTCCAAAGTCTAAATTTCCACTACCAGCTCCTGAAGGTGATAATATCATTTGTTTTATTTGCTCATCAGTCAAACCTGCATAAGCTGGGTTATTTCTTAAAGTCATAAACTCGTCCGTACCGTCTGCCATTATTTAAAAGATTGTCTAATTTTAGCTACTATCGCAAAGATACTAAATTTAGTGTTATTGTTATTTTTAAGTTTTATTTTAGAGTAAGTACCAACAAGTCTTTTTGCTGCTGTCTTACCTCTTAGTGGAAAGCTAAGTATACCTTCTCTAAGTGTGTGTATTAAATCACTAGCAAATGTAGTGGTTTGTTCTGCTGTTTTGTCTGTGCTAAAAGCTGCTCCAGTTAAACTTACAGTTCCATCAGTATCTGTATCGCCTATAACCTCAACAGCATCAAACTTTTTACTATTTACAGCTCCATCATTTACTATAATTTCTATGTCTTGCTCATAAGTACTTGTAAATATTTTACCATAGTTAGAAGCGTCTTTATCAAATTCGTAAACCTTGCTGCAAGCAGCATTACCATTACCTATGGTTTCGTTTATTCTACCATGAGAATACAAATTACCTTGGTGCATAATCCACAAAGGAGGAGTTGCGTTTGACTTGCTTTCAAAAGCATTCATATACTCGTTGTAAGCAATAGATATTTTATTGACAGTGCTTCCAGTTTTATCAGAAAAAGTAAATATTACTCTTTTTTCTTTTTGGTCATAACCTACACTTACACCTCTAGCGTCTTGAGCAAAGTGCTGTTGTGAGTCTTGTATTCTTGGGTATGTAGTATTAGGTTTTTTAGACTTAAAGGTAGACGTAGAAGAAATTGTGTCGTTCATAAACTTCATCACCCCTTTATCAGAAATGCTTTCAAGCCTGTCTGTAAACCTGTGTATCTTAGAGTTTTTTGCGTCTACAAAATACAAAGCATTATCCGTAGATAAAACTCCTTCTCTATGTATGCTACCGTATTGTTTTGATATATAAGAGTGGTTTTCAATAGTATTAGCAGAGCCAATTAAAATTCCTTCTGCTCCTCCAATTAAAGCTCTACTATTAATAAATAATTTTGTAAACCCTGAGTCTTGCAAACAGTATAGATTATCTCTAAAATTAACTATAGAGTTTATTTCACCAGCATCATTATCTAAGTCGTGAAACTGCACAACAGGAAATTGTCTATAAGAATCTTCTAATTCTCCAGAGACTTTGCTTTTGCTGTATGCAACCTGAACAGGTTGGTCTAAGTCTATAGCCTTTTTTGATTCGTCTACAGATATATAACCCTTAAAGTTAGGCTCTTGACTATAAACAGAATTGTATAACAAGTCGTTTTTATTTGGTATTACATCAGGAAAAAATCCAGCTTCAGCTTTACCTGCTTGTAAATGAAATCCACTTCTCATGTCTGGATTAACTCTTGACTCTACTGGATAAGTAATAAACTTAGCAGCAGAACCGTCTGGATGATAGTGAGACATTGATAATTGATGAGAAAAAATAGATGTAAATACATCTCCACCATGAACAGTCTGTTTAAAATTTGTGCCTGAAGTGTGTCCAGGAACAACTACCTTAACAAATTCTCCAGCTTTAATGTACCTTGTGTTGAACAAAGAGTCATTCGTTACTCCGCCATACATAGACTCTCTTTCAGAGCTACTTTTAACTATGTCTACAAGTAACATATAAGGATTCTTTTTATGTCTATAAGAGTTAGGCCATAGTAAATTACCATCACCTAAAATAAGTCTATTAAGGTTAGGTATTCTTGGCATACCAGCAGGAGAAACAAATATTCCTTTATTACCTTTTTGTACGCTTTTTACTTTTTGATAAGAAGTTGATGTCGTGCTAACTAAATAAGATTCAAAATAACTTGTGTATGTAGTGTCGTCATCATCAGGAGACCCTTCTGGAGTTAATCCTGCTGCCCTTACGTTACCATAAGTCATGTTAATAAAATTCTTATTGTATTTATTAACTCTAGTAGTATCTCCTTCTAAAACCTCTTCTGCCTGGTCTAAAAGAATACTTCTAACGTATAGAAGTTTTGCATCAGCACTACCAGTAGCATTACTGTCGCTTATATCAAAAAAGTAACTACCAAAAGTGCTGTTATTGTTATAAGCTTTAATTGCAGAGTCTCCATTAGTAAATGTTTGTTCTGCTAAAATTGAAAACTGTGTATCTACAGTATATGTTTTTCCAAAATATTTATGCTGACCATCTGTTGCGTTAACAACTTTTTTTCCATAATATCTTTGTCCAGCAGTTGAATTTCCAAATGTATAAGATTCTGTTGATTGAAACTGAATGTTGTCTTTAAGACTTATTGTAGATACAGTTTTTATTCTATCTGTTGATGAGTGTTTGTATGGATAAACACCAAAAAGACTATCTGGACTATAGACTACACCTATGTTTGGTACACCCCAAAACCTATTTCTTACAGCGCTTGTGTCTGAATAGTTTTGTGAATATGAAGAACCAAAAATGAAAGATGTAGGCTCGTTAGCGTTAGTTTCATCATGCTCATCGTAAAATATGTGTTCTGCCACCCCATACTTTGCTCTAAAGTCTTCTAGCTTTTCATTAACTAAAATTCTATTAGCTTCATTAGTGCCACCTATATTGCCTTCTGCTTCATTTTTAAGAGAGTTGGTAGTTCCTTCATCATTAAATATTAAGTTAGCTCCCTCTCTAAAAAGTCCAGACTGCATCACAGACGCGTCTTGCATACTTCTTTCAGCTCTTACTATTTGAAATCCTGATATTTTATCTAAAACAGACTGAGGAAATTTAAACTCGCACACTATAGCTAAATCCATAGTGTAGTGTTTAAAAGTACGCTGTGCAGATGAGTCCGTGTCTGTAATTGGATATAAAAAATTTCTTGCGCTATTATTTGTTGCGTCAAAATTAGAAACGTTATTAAAAAAGTTGTACGGTAAATCTACGTGTCCAGGAACAGCTATACCGTCTACAACATCAAGTCTATAATCTTCTGCGCAAACATTTCCATTAATTCTTGGCGGCTTACCAACAGTTGTAATTACATCTACTGGACTTCCACCTTTTGTTGATTTTACAGTTCCTAATTCTAATTCTAAATTTCTGTCTCCATGCTCAGGCATTTGGACATCTCCCATCCATAATGTGTTTATTGGGTTTCCTTTTTTATCAAAAAACAATACACCTAATCTATATATCTCTCCTCTTTTGTAGCCTTTTAAAGTAAGCATTTGAGGGTCTTTATTACTAGAAGATGTGGTGCTAGAAAAAACTTTTGCGTCAGTATTGTTTATATCAACAGAGGTTATGCTGTCGTTAGTTTGTATGTAAGGAGCTTCTGAAGGATTAGCTTTTACTTCATCTGAAACTTTTGGAATTGTTTTAAATGAAAGTCTCACTCCAGCTCCAGCGTAGTAACCAGGAGATACCGCTCCTAAAACTCTCATAGCCTTACTTACTTGATTTGCTTCACTAGCATCAACAGTTTCATTTAAGGTATAGCTGTAGCCTCCATTAGAACCTAATTCATCAGCAGTAATTGTAGTAAATTGACCTAAGTAAGAGTAAGTGTGAGATGTGACAAGATTAAGAGTGATGTTGTCATCTTGTATAATGTTAACCTCGTCTAGCTCTATAAATAATTTTCTAACTCCAGTAGGAACATTTGTAATTGTAAGTCCAATATTATCCCAAGCAGTCATAAATCCAGTAGCTCCTTGACCATTAGCAAAATTATTTTCACCTATTGCCTCTCCATTTACAACGTGTGTGGTTGATGAGTCTTGCCAGTTCCCTGAAGAATTATAAAACTTATTATAAGTTCCATCTCCCGTTGTATCTACTTTTATTCTCCAGTGATATTTAAATTTATCTGAAGCTTCATATTTTTTTACGCTATCATTACCTCCTGCATTAATATAATTTGCAGAAGAAAATATAGTTAAATTTCCAAAGTCTACGCCAGAACCAAAAGTTTCTTCAACAGCCGTACCTAGTGTAAAACCATTGTTTTTTGGTTGATACAAAACTGATTGAGTTGTAGGAGTAGATGAACTTAAATTTTTAGAATAATTAACTTGAAAGTTTCCTGGTAAAAATCTATAACCGCCTATATCTTGATTAGCTCTTACATACTCTCCACTTGACAAATATCTTGTAGCTTTTTTAACATTTGTTGTAGACCATCTTTCTAAAGTAGGATTAAACTCATCAGAACTTACAAAAGCGTCTCTTTTTCTTGTGTTTACAGCAAATAAAATATTGTCTTTAATTGCTAAGTCTTTTGCTACATCAAAAGTATTTTTAGGCTCAAGTATTTCGTTAATAGAGACTTCGTTATCACTTTCATTTCTACTATGAGTAAAGGTTATAGAGTTTGAACCATCTATAAGTCTGTCAGAAACAAGATACACTTTTTGTGTGCCATTAAGTTGTTCGTAGAAAATAGCAAAAAGTTTTGCTCTTTCAAAAGTTGAATCTACATTGTCAAGCTTTAAAGTTAAACCCATCGTAGAGTCTATTCCTTGAGGAGAACCCATAAATTTTTTATAAGCGCCTGTGTTAACCGTAGTATGATAGAGTCCAGACAAAGGTAAAGCTGCTGTTTCTGCACCATCCTGAGTCACGTACTTTGCGCAATACTGATAAGTACCAACTCTTAAAGAACCTCCTACAACACCTGTTAAATATGGGCTTTGTGGCTTCACAGAAGGCAACAGTTCTAAATTGTTTATAGGTAGCTGAGTAATTGTTATTGGATAGTTTTCTAATTCATATACCTCAAGCTCTAAGTTCATAGACCTTACTGGGTTTATATTGTCAGTCCAGTAAATTCTTCTTGTTGATTTATTTTCATAAGAACCCACAACCTTTACTGGCTGTGTTTCTGTCATATTTAAAGCAGCAGAATAAAGATGAGTTGCAGCACCAACAGAATTTGTTTCACTAGTAAAAGAATCGTCATCATTTTTAGTAAACATAAAAATCTTTGTAGTAGAAGCTGATGCTGTAATTCCGTCTACGTGAATTAAAACTATTTTGTCAGCAAAAGAATAATAACCTACAATATTACCATCTGTTAATCCTGTATTTATTCTTTCTGTTTGACCTTTAAAGTTTTCTACAGAAAATGTGTTTCCTTCAAGTCCAACTACCTTAATGTTGTTTGCGTCCCTGTATGTGCCTGGAGGCTGCATTCTTGGGTCAACATCCATGTTAAGTCCAGCCTGAAATGTATTTGGTTTTGCTTTTGGCATTATTAGTGATTTTTAAGACCGTTAGAAGACTTTATTGGAATTAAAGTGTTCCAATACTTACCTATCTCAGAAAGTTCCTGAGAGCTTGGCATTCCATCAATACCTCTTGCTTGACCACATAGAAAGAACCATCTTTTTTGCAAATCGTTTATAACGTATTGAGGAACTTTACCATTATAGTAATCTATATTTTTAATCATCCACATACAATAAGCTACAACTGCTTCAATGTGAGCGTCATTAATTTTAGGGTATCCGTCAGCGTCTAAAGGTATTGTAAGTACAGATAAGGTAAGAACTACCCCATCATCAAGCTTTGCGTTTATATATCCATCTTGTATATAATATCTGTCTCCAGTTACCATGTTGTCTGTGTCTGCATCTACTCCTACAGGATTTCCTCTAAAGTGAGCATGAGTTGGTTTCAGTATAGAGCTGCTATTAGAAACAGAAAGAACCTTAACTATATTAGAAGGCAGTGCAGCTCTATTAGAAGCTATAGTTACATTTTCTTCTGTTTGTATAAAAGACTTTAAGCCTCCAATAAACTTTTCTGCTTCAAAAGCCCATTCTATTATACTCTGTTCTTTGTCTAAGACATCAACACCTAGGTTTCTAGTTACTGAAGCTAATACTCGTTTGATAGATACAAAATTCATATTTAAAAGTCGTTACCTTTGTTTAATTCATTATTAATAGCTTTTTTAAAAAATCCCATTGGATTAATTTTTGCCATTTTATATTTTTTAGGCCTTAACCAAACCAACTTATAATAATAGTCGTTTAATATTGGCACTTTATATGTTACTCTCTTTCCTTGCTCATCAACTTCGTTAATGTTACATCTATAATGAAAAGCTCTTTTTTGTAACATTTTCTTTATATATACTTTACCAAATCTTGCTGGCAATGTAACTGTTGCTTTTTCAACAACTAGCTCATGTATTAACTCTTCAAAAAACGTTTTAACTATATTGTAAAAACCACTATAGCTAATCTTTTCTATATCTCCTTTTGTAGCGTTATAAATATCTTTAACGCTGACGTACTTGTCCTTGTACTTCCGTTGGTGCTTCTCCATCTATTTCTTTGTCTCTTGGTGTTGACATTATTACCCTATATTCTTTAGCTAATATTTCCTGAGTCAATGTTGTAATTAATTCAGTAGGTAAAGGATATATGCTTGTGTCTTTATCAAACAAACCTGTACTAGTAGTAATTTCTGTTGGATTAGAAAATATAGCAGAAACCTCTAAATAGTCTCCATCATCTAAATCAAAATTTGAAAAATAAATTCTACCATCTTGTATTCGTGCAGTCTTTTTTGCAGAAGTAAATCTATTGCCACTTAAATAAGCTGCAGAACCTTTTGTTCCAATTTCTACATATTCTGATGTAGACGCACTACTGTCGTAAAAAAGTATTGATTTAACAGCTCTGTTTTCATTAAAATTAATTACAGAAGGAAAGTCTATAAATGTATTGTTGTTTGTAGACGCTGTGTGCTTAAAAGTCTGCAAAGTCTGAGGGTGTACACTTCTACCAGAATTAGTGTATTGCATAAGAGTTTTAGCTCTATATACATTAACTAAAAATTCTACTTGAGAGTCTGAAATTTTAGAGTCTTCAGTAAGAGAAGAGCCTCCTTCAGCTATGTTTTTTATATTATATACTATTTCACGTAAAGTTGCCATGATGCAAAGTTAATTAAATTAAATGAAAATAGGCTTCATCACTGATAGTGAATCCACCTACTTTCGAACAAGGAGAAACAAAAAGAGCCTCTTTAATATTTTTATTCACTTCGTTTCCCTTCGATTGAATTAGTTTGGTAAAGAGGACTTTCTATGTTTGCAGTCATCATTCTTACAGCTATTCTTATGATATTGTCTGCTTCTCTTGGTGAAGCTCCTAAGTTTGTTATAGCGCTTCCTGCGTCAGACCATTCGTAAGGAGCGTAAGCCATTGTTGTTGCTCCTAATTGAGCGTTAGAGGTTGCTATAGTACCAGCAGATGTTCCGCCATTATTTCCTCCAGCTACATTAGACAGCAATGGATATGTAAAGTAATTCATTTGAAATTTAGCAGAAGTAGGACTTTCATCAATTTTTAATCTACCGCTAGACATATCAGAACCAGCTCCAGCATTGTTAATAGCGACACCTGTAATAGTTCCGCCACCATCTATAGTTGCTGTAAAAACTGCTCCTGTAGAAGAACTATTATCCCTAGATGTTACTGCTGGTGCTGAAGCGTATCCAGCTCCTCCATCAATTATTGATACTGATGCAACTGTTCCAGCAGCGCCACCAGAGCCTATAGTAAAACTAACTGAAGCATCATTAGAAACTAAATTTGTGTTTGGAAATATTTTAAGTTTGTTTTCGTGATAATTATAAACCCTATCTCCAACAGTAGGAGTGTTAAAAGGGTCTTTAATATCTTCAACAGCTAAAGTTCCAGGGTTCATAGGATTTACTTTTTCCCAACTACCACCAACAACCTTAACTCTAAGATTAATTAACTTGTAAAAAGGATAAACAGTTCCAGTTGCCCAAATAAGTGGATGTGGCGTAATTTCTTTTGTATTATTAGCAAGATTTATAAAACCATCTTCTTTAAAAGTTCTTTCTGTGCTTTGAACAAATTTACCGCCCTCATGACTTTCTTGTCCTGCATTTTCTAAATAGTCTGAAGTTAATCCTTCAAACCATTCCATGATAGCCATAGAAAGAAATTTATCTTTCTCGGCTGTCGTGAAATATGCTTGGTCTGCTTTATCAAGCAGTAAGTCCATTAAGTTGTGAGCTTCTAAAAACGTCATTATTTAACTTTACTTTTTTTAGTTGGTTTTATTTCAACACTTACGTTGCCTCTAAGCTCTTGTTTCATCAAAGCGTAAATATCGGCATTTTCCTTCAACCACACAATAGTAGCTTCTTCTGTTAAGCCAATAACCACTCTGTTATGCTTGTAAGAACCTTTATTTTTAGTTATAATACCTTTATCTAAAGCTTTACGAATAAAAACAATGTCTTCTTTTTCTGGATGCGTGTAAAGCTCCATAAACTTATCTGCACTTATACTAGCCATTTTAATAAGTCTAGCTTTTATAATGTCTGTGTCTGCATCTAAAGGAATACCGCAAAGTCTAGCAAAATCGTTTGACTCAACCATTCCCATTTTAGAGGCTACTAATATAGCGTCAGCTGAAGATAATAAAGCTTCCACTTCTTTTTCTTCGTTTACTTTTAAATCGTGTAAATGGTAAGAGCTTTTTAATGGATGGTTTCTTAAGAAATCAACTAACTTTTTATCATGCTCATCTGCATAATCAAACTCTAAGCTTGTTTTTGTAATCTTGTACACTCCTGGAGTTTCTCCATTAATGTCTTCGTATTTAACGTATTTACCTCTTTCGTTTTTGTAGTCAGACAGCGTTAAAGAAGAAAATCTTTTTGCGTGTGCTACTAATAATTGTACTCTATGTTTCATAATTAATTAAAAATTTGTTAATACCTGTTCTAAAATTGAGGGAGGAATTAACCTCCCCCAAATTAGTGTGTAATATGAATTACGAAGTTTTTGAGAAGATTCCACAAGAAAGTGGGTTTCTTACAATAATTCCTGATTCAGACATTACGTGACATTCGAAAGCATCATCGCCATTAGCAGCCATCATACCTTTAAAGTCATAAGGATTAACCATACCTGGTACATACTTACGGATGTAGTTTCTGTTGTACCCTTCAGCACCCTTAGCAACTAGTTCAATGTTTGAACCATCACCTTGAGAAGAAAAGTCTAAGAAAGCCATTTTTCCACCTTCTAACGGGTCAGCGTGTAGATTTGGGTCGTCAAATGCAGGGCAGTGAGCTAAAGTAATTTTATTACCTAAAGCGTTGTAAGATGTAAAGTTTACACCTAGTTCAACATCCTGTCCAGCCTGAGCGTCAAAAATCATAGCGCCACCTGCTCCGTTTGAAGAAGTGTTTGGCCCTACCATTAAGTCTTTCATAGCTACGTGGAATTGCTTACGTCCTTCAGTACCAGTCATTACAACGTACTCCATACCTTCAGCAGTAGTAGCGTTTTTAGAAAGGTCAGCCATATAGTCTACTAAAGCTGCCTCAGTTAAAGAACTACCATAAGAACCATCGTTAGAACCAGTAATTTGAGCTAAGATACCGTCTCCAGTCTGTACAACAGAAGAGTCAGCGTCAGTAAGTGTAGAAGCAGTGTTCTCACCAGGAGCGCCTACAGCACCACCTAAACCAGCAGAACGTACACCGTACCATCTTTGAAGCTCTAACTGATACATAAACTCTTGAATCATTAATTCTTCAGCAGTAAAGTACCATAAAGCTTGTCCATTGTTTTCAATCCAAGTAACGTCAGATAATTGTCCACCAGTAACTTTTTTCTTCTTACGAGAAATAGTTAACCAGTTTTTGTATGTATCTGGGTAAACTTGGTTTTGACCTACAGTAGAACCTAAAGAAGCCTCAGCAAAAGCAGAAGCGATAGTACCAGCAACAACATCACCGTGGATGTCAGAACCGTTAACGTCACCAGAAATAAGTCTAAACTTAACTACTTTGTAACCATCACCAGCAGTAATACCAGAACCACTTTCAGAACCTTGTGCAATAACAGATAAAACTAAAGCAGTAGCTCCACTTTTAAATCTTACAATATCATTTCTGTTACAAAGAACATAGTGACCATTTGTAGAGTTATTTTTAAACGTAACGTGAAATATTTCGTTAGCAGTATCTGCAACATCTTGCGTGTTGTTTTGAGTTGCTGTATAAGCGTCTGCATCGTTTAGGTCAAAGAAACCGTGACCTACTAGAGGCTTGTTAGTTCTACCTAATACTTTCCACTCGTAAGAGTTGTCAGCTAATACTTTAGCGTTAGAGAAACGGCCAGCACGCTCTAATAAATATGTTAAAGAATAACGTTGGTGCTGACGAACCAATGTTTTTGAAATTTCTGGGTACTTCAAAAGATTATCTACAAGAGAGTTGCTTTGTTCAGTATTTACCCCATAAGTACCATTAAATGTTTTCATAGTAAATGAATTAAATATTATTATTATTATTATTAAAAATCTCTTGCATGAATTACTTTTGACTTTACTTGTTAGTGAAACTTTGTTTCGGACTAAGCATCATCTCATTCGGGCTTCATACATACCCGACTATTTTCTTGAGAACTGCGATGGGTCAAATGCCTTTGACGACACAGGTCTCGGTTTTGAAGTTCTCCCTAAGTCTGGAGAAGTGATGTTGTCTAGGATTTGAGACTTACCGTCTTCGTATCCTTTTTTAGACTGTAGCGACATAACGCGTTCTTTGAACAGTTTAAACATCGCTTGTTCAAACACTTCTTCATGCGAAGAACTCAACTCTTTATAAAAATCACCACTAGTGATGTATTTATATACTTCTTTCTTTTGTTCCTTTCCTAAATTATAACCATAAAAGTCCTCACGGTCTTTAATAGTTTTTTGTAGTTGAACTTTATTTTCCTCAACCTTTGCAGCTTGTTGTTCTTTTTCTAATTTAACTTGAGCTTTTGCTTGAGATTCTTTCTCTACAATATGCTTTCTAACATCGTTACGAATTTTTAAAGCTTCATACTTTAGTGTTCCAGAGTCATCAAGTCTATCTATATAGTCTTCTATTTCTCCTTCGCCAAAGCCTCTAGCTTTTAATTCTTCAACCATTATACCTCTGTCGTCTAACTTTAACAAAGACTCATACTGCTCAAATTCTTGTTCAGGAGCATTAGCCTCTTCCTCTTCTTTAGTGTCTTGCACTCCTTTTAAGGCTGCTTGTATTTCTTCTTTAGTGCTTTTTCCATCAAGTCCAAGCTGTGCTGCAATCGCTCCCCAGTTAACATCGTCTCTTGCAGCATCATCTCCAGGTCTTGATTCTTCAACAATTTCTTGTTCTTCAAAAGACCAATCTTCTCCACTTTCTTCCGTAGCTTTCGCCTCTTTAGTGTTTTCACTATCAACAACTTCAGTAGCTGTAGTTTCTTCAGAAACAAAATTGTCTCCAAAAGCAATAGGGTTAAAAGACTTTTCACTTGTCTCAGAATTATCTACTATTGCACTTTTATTTTCTTCGCTCATAATATAATTTTTTTTGTTACTCCGTTGCAAATATACAATTTATCCCAATAACTCGTCTAAGCCCTTAGTTTCACTAGGAAGTTTAGTATTTGGGACTTGTGTACCTGATTGATATTTTCCGTTATCTTGCATACCAGCCAGCTTTGCTTTCTCTTTCATGTCAGAAATATCTCTATCTCCGTCATCTCTTATGTCTGCTATTTTCTTTTTAGCTTCAGTTTCAAGTTCAGCAACCTTAACCTTACCTCCAACTCTAACTTGTTCTAGCTCTAGGTTTCTAGCGTGTTCAGCATTCCTTGCTTGCTCTTGCATTTCAGCTTGTTGCTGCTGCATAGCCATTTGCTGTTGCTGTTGTTCCGCCATAACCTTCATAGCTCTTTCTAAGGTGTGTTCTGCCTCAGTAGCTGTGTCAGCCTTTAAAACTTTAAGAACGTCTAATAAGCCAGCTTTACCAGACTGCATAGCAGCTTGAGCAACTTGATTTATTATTTGTTTATCAGACTGCTCTTTACCAGTGTCTCCTACAAATACTCCGTAGTCGTTAAGATTAATTTCACCTGGCATTACGCTTAAAATTTTATGAGCGCCATCACCTAGTATCGTAGCAGCCTTGTGTCCATCTTTCCAAGCGAGTTTCATTAAGTTAGCAAGTCTTTCAAAACATCTTTTCTTAGTTTCATTGTGCATAAAGAACCAAGTCTCAGTAGTTAATGCAGACTGCTGAACAGACCTCTGTACATTACCTACATACTCACTTGTGTTAATAGCTCCAGCTCTTTGTCTACTAATACCAGAAATCTGTCCTGCCGTTTCTTCTAACATTAATTTTAGATTAAACAACTGAGATATAGACTGAGAGATAGTAAAGTCTATTTGTTGGAACTGATTAAATGAAGCCATTTGATTACCTTCATCTTTAGAGTTAATAGGAATAATACCATCATTTTTAAGGTGATACATTACATCCTGTATGTCCATACCTATATTAGTAGGTAGTTGAGCTACATCATATACTACAGCTTTACCACCAGAACGAGCCATAGCAAGTTCAATGTTATACATAGTAATATTATATAGCATTTGTATATTGTGTAGTAAGTCTACAAGAGACTGTGGTCTACCTGTGCTATTGTTTCTAATTACACCTACATAAGATAATGGTGTAGAACCATAGTCATCAACTGAACGAACTTGGTTAGGTCTTCTTCTACAGTTAACTAAAACAACACCACCAACTTTAGTTCCTTCCCATATATCATCTATATATCTAGTTTCTATTTGGTCTCCTTTTCTTCTTTTGTATCCATCTGGTACAATCTTCTTAAAAGGTTTTTCTGGATTATATTTGTTTTCTGATACCTTGTATTTTATAGGCTTGATAGATTTCCATTCACAAGTAACAACCCTAACTCTACTTCCTGTAGTTTCGTTCCAGTCTAGCCATTCAAAGTCTTGATTGTATACGTTAGCAGCGTTTAATGAGTTTACTCTACTCATGTCTTCTATTAGAGCAATATCATCTTTTTTTAAAACTTCAGCGTACTCGTCTAGTATTTCGTTTACAGAAAGCCATCTTTCTTCACCAATCCATTGAGCGTCATCTAAAAAGTCTGACTCAGAGTTTGTATCATATATAACATTTCTTGGGTCTACTCTTCTAAGGAATGGGTCTCCGTTTTTAATGTATACTTTATAAAATTGTTTAGACGTAACAAGCATATCTCTAAATCCAGACTTAAACACGTCTTTCATATTATACTTATTAATAACATACTCTAGTCCATCTTCTACAACTTCTTCAACAGCTTCTTTGTAGGTATACATCATGTATCTTTCTACATCTTCTGGCATTGGTATTTGGTCAATCTTTAAGTCTATGTCTGCTGGAGCTTTTTCCTTCATTTCCTCAAGCTGCTCATTAATGTACTTTTTAAGTTCAATAGCAATCCTGTGGTCAATCTTTCTAACAGTAGCAGACTTGTTTATAGTGGTAACTCTTTTTTGTAAGGGCCTTGATATATCTTCACCCATTAATAAATCTATCTTAGGACTTATAATAGGGTAGTTAACTAGTTTAGCTGGGTAAGCAGCACCATATTGTTCTGTAACATATCTGTACTCATCTACGTCTACGTGTCCATTGTATATGTTATAATTTCTTATATCATCAAGTCTTGAGTGAATCAATGGCGAGTCATCAGTGTTCATGGTACTAATGATTGCATCAATCATAGCATCGCACCACTGGTCGTCTTTTTCGCTATCTTTAAGTAGTTGTTTAGGAAACGTAATTGTGTTGTACATCTATCGTATTTTTTTTGGTATACCTTGGCTATTCATTGCAAATTTACGAAATCCTAGCGATTCTTTACTAATTTTTTCTTCAGCATCCAAAACTTTCCTTCTATAATTGTCATTGTTATGTAAAAGACACAGCCCAAACGCTATTGCGCGGTCAGTATTTTTCTGTCCATAAAATGATAATTCTTCAAGTAAGTCGTAGAACCAAATGTCGTTTATAGATGACTTAATATAATCGTCCATTAAATCCTCCATATAAGATTTAACTTGTTTATTCATGTGAACACCGTAGGTGTTTCGCGTTAGTGTTCTAATATTATGTGCTGATGCAGGCTTTTCTTTTAATAGATTTTGCATACCTTCTTTCTTAAAGTAGTCTATAATAGCAATTTTAGTATATTCTATTAACATTTTTGCATTATAGTATACTGCTAACTTTAAAACGCCATCATAGAAGTCTTCTTTCCTTTCTGGCCTGTCTGTATACTCAGCTACAAGCATATCGCCTGGCTCATCTATATTATAAAATCTTCTATATATCATCGCGCACCCCTCAGACGTACTAGCTCCTGCTTGGTCTTGGTCATAGCTATCCACACCTCCAATATCTAAACCAACGAAGTTGGTTCGCGGATGGTGGAGAATCTTGAATTTCCCGTGTTGATGAGGTTCAAACTCCACGGAAAGTGTTCCGTTGTCGTCAGATACCCAGTGCAAGTTTCCTTTTTGTATTTGCCCTTTTAATTTAGTATCAGTCATTATTTTACCACGTTGTTGGTTAATAAGTGAGATATTAAATCTACTAGACTTTGTGTTTAGGAAAGCCTCTTCCACAGTCATAGGGTAGTTTTGTAAGTGGAGGTTGTACGCTTTTTGGTCGGCCTCGACCTTTTTTCTGTCTGACTCTAATTTTTTTCTAGCTCCTACCTCATCTTCTATGCCCGACTCAATGTCGTAAAACCCATAGTAAGCTCTACTAGCAGGTATAAAGGAAGGAATAAGGTTGAATGCGTCTGCATTATAATACATCTCCATAAAATCTTTAGAAGACTTAGTAATGTCACCACCTGTTCCACCAATAACAGGAACACCATATTGAATATCCCCATCCATAAAACAGGCTTTAGAAGACATATATGCGTTCTTTAATCTTTTAAATTCCCCTGCTTCTTCAAAAACCATGACACCGAGTCGCTCACCTTTAAATACTTCTGGGTTATCCATTGTCCTGCAGATAATCTGAGACTGGTATCCTCCAGTTTCCCACTTGCCGTCTTTATTTTTAAGCTTGTATCCTGCTTTATAAATCTCGTCAGTATCTTTGAGTGCTGAGTGCCTAAAGTTAGGATGTATATTATTAAGTCCATTTTTAACTTTGTTAAAGAATGATGTTGCTGAAGACTGAAGTCCTGCCGCCACTCCTACGTCATTAAAGGGAAAGAATGTAAATTCGTGTCCGAGAAGTCCTGAGTTCATATAACTAAACCCTTTGTCTCTGGCTTTAATTACAATCATACCTTTTCCTTCGTCTTTGCAAGTCTCGAAAGTCTCAAAGTATTCTTTATCCATTTCTCTGTACCAAGGACTAATAAGAGTCTTTCTGTTTCCAGCAGCTCCAGAGTTACCTAATATTTTAAAGTAATTTAAGTAGAAGTAATACTTACCAGAAATCTTATCCATTCCTCTTGGCTTGTATCCATTAATACATCTGTCTCTTTCTTGTTCCCAATATTCCTGATAAGAAATAGAGTCTGGACTTAAATCAGGATGTCCATTGTTAACTACAGGTCTGTATCTTTGTACGTCTTTATTTATCATTATCTCTATTTAACTTGCTTTCTAAAAAGCTAAGTTGTTTGTCTCCGACAATCTTTTGACGTTCTCCCCTCCTTTCAATAACGTCTACTAAAGTCTGTCGTGTCTTCAATATCTTTTCTATACCAATCATTAACTTCTGTAAGCTTTCAGCATTATCATCATTAATAATCATGCTATTCATATACTTAGTAAACTGGTCTATCTTCGCATTAAATGCTATTAGCTGTTCGTCTAGTGGGTCGAATTGTAGTTTTTTGTATTTGTCTACTGCTGCTTGCAGCACGGATTTTTTTTTGCCGTTCCAGTCATAGGTATCAAACAAGTCTTTATCTACAGCTTTAGCTCTTTCTTCTTCAGACAAGTATCTGTATGGACTTTCGTAGTCGTGCATAAGTGCAACCCATTTCATTGCCATATCACCCATACCCTCAGCTTTCATAAGATTTACGAACTCTGGAATTATCATAACCGAGTCAGCGTCCTTGTGGATGCTACCCTTTTTGCTCACCTTTAATAAATACATATATGCAAATTTAACTTATTTGTTTTAATATAAGTCTAGTCATAAATCTATAACCAGGAATACAAGATAGTTGAGCTACGTCTACATACTTTTTCCTAAAGTCATCTTCCAACATTAGTTCATCCATTATGTATTCTTTTTTCTCTACCAACTTAAAGTCTTCCTCCTTAAACCTTTCTCTTATTTTATTAGCGTCAGCCAAAAGGTCGCTATACTCACGGTAATATTTGTCTACTACGCAAACGTCATCAACGCAGTTTATCTTTCCATTTTCCATTTCCATCATTTGCCAAAGTTAAAAAAATTTTTTGGTTTGAGGTTGAGGGATGCTATATGTGTCAATCCCCCCTACACATACACACAACCCGAATGGGGGGTAACAATAACTTAATTAACAACATTATGCCCATAATACTAGAATTAACATTGCTTATCATCTTCGGAGCAATAATCTATAAAAACGAAGACAACATCATTAACTATATTAATAAACTAAACTAATCACTATGTATACTAAAAAGTATCAACTAGTAAAGGCTATCGTAAGAAGCCAAGTACTAAACAACTACAGCGAAAGCTTTAGTCAATCAACCACTAAGGTGTCCTATGACAACCAAGGAGAAAGGTACATCCAAGCAAACCTAGACGTTAACCACAAGTTCAACGGCAAAGGAGACTGGGAAGAACTACCAGTACACTTCTACTCTCACCTACCAAAGAGAATGGAAGACATCTGGAACTCCATGCAGAAACGTAATCTAAATACAATGATAGATTATGTCAAGTCAATGGGAACACCAGACAATCCAATACTAATACTCACGAAGCTATCAGCCCAAGGCAACAGATACTTCACAATAACAACCAGAGCTAAGTACAATCACTATAGAAGTACTTACTCACAATACTCTATTGAGACTATATAACTATGAGAACAAGAATCAACTACAAGAAAGTTAATACTACGTACGAGGTACAAGCTATTAACGAACAAAGAATGAAGATGAGACGTGTATTTAACTATAGAAGACGACAACTTGAGTCTATCGGCTATACTATTCTACCTAATAAATCTAATAACATCTCATTAATAGACAGATTTATCCCAAATAAACTAGTAGATAACTACTATAATATAGAATTTAATCTGTTTAAGACAGCTAGTGATACTCTATAATCACCTATATAATCATATAATCTAATACGTTTTATGTAAGAATTAACATATAACTGTCTAATTATCAGAGACTTATAATATAAATGTAGTGTAATAACAAGAATATAACTGTCGTTATGTTATTTAGAAGTTCACTACATAATAAGTAATACTAGACCTCTTACCCACCAAAGTTCGGGGTTTTTTATGACATAAACAAGTCTATGTTAATAAATTTAATAACAAATAAATTATCAATCATCTAAATAAATAGTAACTAAATCAATCAATTAAATAATTATGAAAACAATCTTCGGATACCATGTCATTAACGTACCAGGTACGTGGACATACAAGATTCTCAAGGCAACAGACTTTGAGCCAAAGTTTAAGAACTTTAACTACGTCAAGGCTAACGTCAAAGACCTCTCAACGAGAATGACACCAGCATCAACGCTATTGTCAATAGACGATAACACGTTTGACGAACACGTCAACCAAGTCTTAGACATACAGGTTAACAATTACTTTGCATAACCTACTGTCAAATTAACCCACATTCACGTAGAGAATATTGAGTGTGGGAACAAACTAATAGTATACCTAAATACCTCACCCTTGAGTATACAATAACTAAGAACAGGGAATATCATTATGTCACAATTACAATCAATCATTGCAACATTCGCGCTTATTGGTGCGATATGGTTTCTAATCTTAATGCTATCAGAGATACAGAAAGAGAAGAAATGGAAGAGACAAAGAGAAAGACTTAAACATTTCGATGCCTCTCAAGAAAAAAAACGTTCAACCAATAAAAAAGTTAACTAACATGATACTACTATCAGCTATCGGAACGGCATTCGGTGCATACTGGATGCTCAAAGACACTAAAATAGAATGGGCTTTACGCAATCCAACTATGAGACTACTCGTAGATATACTATATACAATCGGTATTATAGCTCTGACAGCAACAACTGGCACGCAAGGTGCTTTGTTTGTCGGCTTAATATCAGGATTTGTATTCACAGCAATTAATAAATATGCCTACGGCAAAAAAACAACTAAATAATATGGAAGCAATTTTAAGACTAGAGCAACTCCTCAAAGAAATTGAGGTAGCTCAGAAACAACAACTTGTTGAAATCGAAGAGATGCAAGAATCATACATTAATGCAATAGGTAGTATCACAGACAGTGCTAATATCCTTCTTGCTCAAACACTCAAGTATATAGAACTATACAAAGAGTATGGCGATGCAGAAGATGAACTGTTTGAAAACATTACAACATTTATAGAAGAAACTAGAAACCTAGAATCACAACTTAAAAAATAATATTATGGCTAAGAAATTAAATCAAAAAGATAGAGTGTTAAGACACCTAGAAACTTATGGAAGCATTGACCCACGTCAGGCTTTCTTTGACTACAGCATTATGAGACTTGCTGCTGTCATCTTCAATCTAAAAGAAGAAGGACACAATATAAAGTCAGAATCAATTACGTCTAAAAATAAGTTTGACGAACCAGTATCATACGCTAAGTATACGCTAGTTATAAAACAAAAGTCTAAAGTTAGTAAAAAATATAAAGAAAAACGAAGTTCTTTGTTAGGAGACTTATTCGAATCATTCAGAAAATACTAAAATATATAAATAAAAATTATGAAAGAAATAAAAGAATTATCAGTAGACAGACTTAGAAAAATTGCAAGAAAAGAATCTCACGCAATAGACTATCTAATTGACAATTATCAATCAGTCAATAGAGCTAACAAAGAAGCTTTAATATATGCAATAGAAAACTATATGTCAGAAGAATATATACATAAATATATTAAAGACACTGACCCTGTAGAAGAGTTGTTTGATACAACAATCCCTGTACAACCTGCAGAAACTAAACAATTAACAACACCACAAACACAATCAATGGAAGGAAATCAAATGAAAATCGACTTAGGTCTTGACCTGGGAGCTGTAATAAGTAGCGCTGTCCAAAACTTACTAGAAGGACAACGTGAAGAACTCATCAATAAGCAGATTAATGTTAAGGTTGAGAAAGAGGTGGCTAAATTAAAGCCTACTCTAGTACGCATCCCTAATAGAAAAGAAGTTGTATTAGAAGAAAGCTTACACAAAGCTTTTAAAGACGTGCTGTATTTCTGTGAAATGGAGAGACAAGTATTTGTAGCTGGCCCTTCAGGTTCAGGAAAGACACACATGGCATCTCAAGTGGCTAAAGCATTAGGAGTTCAGTTCAAACATATCTCATGTTCTGCTGGACTTTCAGAAGCTCACCTGCTAGGACGTATGCTGTTTGACGGCACGTATGTCAAGTCAGACTTCGTAGACTGTTACGAAAACGGTGGCATATTCTTGTTTGACGAGATAGATGCAGCAGACGCTAACACCTTGTTAGTCGTTAACTCTGCATTAGCAAATGGTTCTATGTCTGTACCTAACAGAAAAGACAATCCATCAGCAAAAAGACATAAAGACTTTATGTGTATATGTGCAGGTAACACCTGGGGTTCTGGCTCTATAGAATACGCAGGTAGAAACTACATGGACGCAGCCTTTATGGATAGGTTTGCAGCATCTAAGGTTGTGGTAGATTACGACAACAAACTAGAGAAGAGAATATGTACTGACGAATTTCTGTACTCTGCTCTTAATAACTTAAGAAAAGCTGTAGTTGATAAGAAAATACGAAGAGTAATAAGTACTCGTGTATTTATATCTGGTCAAAGACAAGTGTCTTCTGGAAAATCTATTAAAGACTTTATAAACAATTTAATGATAGACTGGTCTTTAGAAGAAAAGTCTAAAATAAAAATGACTGAAATAATTAAAGCAATATAATATGATAGAGAAAAGATTAGATAAACATAAAGATATACCATACGAATACGACAAGGTTGTATTTAAAGATGGTACGGGTGCAGAAATCATACATTATGATAATGCAGATGAAATGATTAATCACTCTATTACTGGCAAGTATAAGAAATACTTAGATATGGATGGGGACTCTTGGACTTTTGGTTCAGAGTTTCCAGACTTAGAGTCTACAACAGAAGCTTTACGTAGTGGTGAATGTTCCAACAAAACTCTTAAACAAATTTCTGAATACAGAGATATATTGTTAAACATGGATGGAATAGAAGAATCAATGCGTAGAGCTGTATCCTTTAAACGCAGGAGAAAGTTCTCAGACTCAGGCTCAGAGCTTGATATAGATAGAGTTCTTTCAGGAGACCCAGAACACTGGCAGTCTATGACTAAAGGTAAGAAAGAAAACGTAGTCAGACTTGCTGTCAACTTTTCCGTTACCTCTGGACATACAGAAAAACAACTTAATCAGTTGGGCGCATTAACTACTGTTGCAGTAGATATGCTTCAACGTTGTGGTTTGTCTGTAGAAGTCTTAGCTCTTTGTGTTGCTCAGAATGTTACAAGAACATTTGAACATAGAGATAAAAAAGTTAAAGTTACAAAATATGAACAAGGCTTTACGTTTAAATTAAAGTCTGCTAGTGAAAAACTTGACGTGTCTAGGGTTGCCTGTATTGGTATCCCTGGACTCTACAGGTCTTATGGCTTTACAAACTGGATTAACTTTTTAGACGGAGAACCTTCAAGCGGCTTAGGTCGAGGCATGGAAACAACTAAAAATGTTAAAGACTTATTAAAAATCAAAAACTTAATAGAAGTTAAGTGGGTTAAAGGAAAAGAAAAAGCTTTTCTTTCTAGCCTTTTAAAGTCTGTTACGGAAAGTCAATTATTAGAAACTAATTAAATTATAAACAAATAAACTGACCATATTCCTGACATTAGGAAAATGGTTTTAAAAAGTAACCAATCAAATTAATTATTATGGAAAATCAATTTAAGAAATTTTATCAAGAAACATTATCTGAATTTAAACCAAGCTCTGAAAGCGATAGCCTATCAGAAGCTATAGGTATTGATGACGGAAGACTATCTGAACTTGCAGATAAATTTAAACATTACGTTTTAGATTCTTTAGAAAATAAAAAAGTAACAAAACGTTCAGACGTTTGGGTTGGTGCTTTATATCATTTAGACCCACAAAATTTACTAGAGGTTATGACTATAGGAAATATGGTTGGAGCTTTTGAGTATAGTCAACTTAATGAGAATGACAAAGCAGACACAACATTAGTTAAGCTAGGCTCATACACAATGTTGCAAATGGTTAAGGCTTGTCAGAAAAACAATGACTGGGAAGAAGCTGTTAAATCAGTAGAGGAATTTCATGAAATAATAGAACAAACATTTTAATATATAAAACTAAAAATTATGGGTACTAGAAGTTTAACAAAAATTATAGAGGTTTATCAAGACGAAAACAAAACGTCAAAACAAGTATTAACAACTATGTATCGTCAAATGGATGGATACATGGAAGGACATGGTGCTGAATTAGCTGATTGGCTTGCAGAAATTACTCTTGTAAATGGACTTCGCGTGGGCGAAACACGCAAGGTTGCAAATGGAGCTTACTGTTTAGCAGCTCAAATGTTTGCGCACTTTAAAGATGGCTCAGGTGGAATATACTTATATCCTCCAGGAGCTAGAAATTGCGGAGAAGATTATATTTATTATATATATGTAGACGGCTCAGAAATAAACGTGTGGGTCAAGTGTACTAGTATTAATAATTATATTTTTAAAGGAACTGCAAAAGAATTTTTAACTAAAATTGAAGAATTATGTCAAGAGTAAAAGTACAAAAACGAAGTGTTTACCACAAATTTGTAGAATTAGAGGTAGAAATGCCAGACTCAGTAGAGTTTAATGACATCCAAGAATGGCTAATCAATAATGAACAATTATGGTTAGAACAAGTAGAACAAGCTATGCTTAAAGCACCTACACAACTTGGAAATGGTTTAGATAGTGTAGAAAACGGAATGAATGAATATGAGGCTGACTCTGAATGGAGATTTCAATGTCCCGTTGATAAAGATGGTAATTCATACGGAGGACGCTTATAACAACAACTAAAACAAAAGAAAGTAGCTTAAAACACAATATTGCTAATAAAAAAAGAGGGGGGAAACTATCCCCCCTTAAAAAATAACTAATTTAATTTAAACTATTATGAGCGACTTAAAATATCAATCTTCTGAATGGGAAAGACTAGCAAAAGAAATGCACGAAGACGAAAATTATTATACAATAAGCGAAAGACTAGAATTAACACTAGGAAACATTAAACACCAAGAAAACAGAGTTTTTTGGGACGATATCGAAAAGCTCGAGGAGGTACTAGAAAGAGTACAAGAGCTAGAAAAACACTTTGAAGAGTATCAACAAATTATAGGAGAGGAAACAATAAGCAGGAGGTCAATCTAAAACACTAAAACAATGGCAATAGAAAGTAATA
>Ga0209092_10000176_pt1 | contig 59827 bp, 72 predicted proteins | sample FraStrMetagenome_FD_187446 | JGI IMG/M metagenome (GOLD analysis project Ga0209092, IMG submission 187446) | Marine eukaryotic phytoplankton communities from Arctic Ocean - Fram Strait ARC3M Metagenome (SPAdes) (version 2) | ecosystem: Environmental > Aquatic > Marine > Oceanic | place: Fram...
TACAAGCATTGCGTACAGCCGTGAAAGCCGCTAACCCAAAGGGGTAAGTTATGACTACAACTATTACAGGGGCAACGGGCATTGATAACATCAAGGCAGCTACGGGTGCGGTTATTCAGGTCGTTCAAAATGCGGTGAACTCTCCATCGTATACAAACGCAAGTGGCTCTTATGTAGCAATAGCAGATATGACAGTAACGATTACACCTCAATCTTCATCCAGTAAAGTATTAGTTACTTTTAATTGCGGTGGGGCTGTTGTTGGGCAATCAACTAACCACGAAAATATTCATGTAAGAATCAAAAGAGGTTCTACTGTAGTCAGGGAATTAGGCCGTTATGGTTTTAATCGTGTTGATGACTACACTTCATTGCCATTATTTATTACATACTTAGACAGTCCAAACACTACGTCTGCAACTACTTACACAGTTGAAATGAAAATTGATAATGGGACTGTTCAAATGAATAGAGATAATGTCTTGAATGGCAGTGTCACTATTGCACAGGAGATCGCAGGATGAGCTACTTAGGCAGAAGCGCAAAGCTAAGTTTAAAAGCGCAGGAAAAGGTTTCCTTCTTAGCAACAGCAGGACAGACAGAGAAGACAGGTCTTAGCTACACAGTGGGATTCATTGAAGTCTACGTCAATGGCGTATTACTAACTGACACTACAGACTTCACAGCCACCAACGGCAACAGTGTCACGTTCACAGTAGCACTGCTATTGAATGATGAAGTGACTGTGATCTCACTCAAGACGTTTACTGTGGCAGATCATTACACTAAGTCTGAGGTTGATACACTCAACTACACAAAGACAGCCTCCGATGCACGATTCAAAGCGATTGGAGCAGCAGAGGGTGGGCCTAGCTTGGGTACTAGTAGCGTGATACGCACTAACGCCAAAGTCATTGATGAAAACATAACCTTTACTGGCAACGAGAACGGATCGTCCGTGGGGCCAATTACTGTGGCAGCAGGTAGGGTAATTACAGTAGCCTCTGGAAGTACGTGGGTGGTCTTATGAGTACAGTTAAGTGCAACGATCTAACAAACGTCACGGGTGGCATTCCTACTGTTAAAAGCCAGCAGCTAATACCTACGGCTTGGGTTAACTTTAATGGCACAGGTACAGTGGCTATTAGGGACAGTGAGAATGTGAGTAGTATTACTGATAATAGTACTGGTAATTATACAATGAACTTTACAGTAACAATGGCTAATAGTAATTATGTGGCAGCAGGTTCAACAGATACTAACTCAGCTAAATTGACTGCTAGGGCTACAGGGTCTTGTACAGTAGTGCTAGTTGACCAGAATAACACTGCCGAAGATCGTAGTTATGCTGGTGTAATAATCATGGGAGGGCAATCATAATGAGTACAATCAAAGCAAACACCCTCCTGCACTCAGACGGAACCACAACGACTCAGCCCTCAATACCAGCGTTAGACCAGCGTATGGCAAAGGCTTGGGTTAAATTCAGAGGGCTAGATACATTAGCTATTAATGATTCTTACAATGTCAGTTCAATTACAGATAATGGAGTTGGGCAGTATACTGTGAACTTTACCACAGCTATGGCTAATTCTACTTATAGTCCTTTATCAAGTGGTTCTTATTATAATTGGGATTCACATTACCAAACATCACATCATACTACTTCTTATTTTAGAATCAATGCTATTCGTGCTCACACTCATGCGTTCAACGATACAGACATTATAACGGGCGTAGTGTTCGGAAACTAAGGAACAAACAAAGGAACAAACAAATGAAAATCATATACCAAGAAGCAGACGGAAATGTTTGCGTAATAACCCCCGCAGCTAACTGTTCCTTAACTGACGCACAGACTGCTTTAAAAGACGTACCAACGGGATTGAAGTTTAAGATTGTCGCTGACGATGTAGTACCCTCAGACCGCACATTCAGAAACGCTTGGGCAGTGGACGAGGCTACGTTGACGGATGGAGTGGGTGACTAATGGCTACAGTAATACGAGGTGATGACGACTTTGATACTACACCCCCATCAGTTGGCAAGGTAGTTTTAAGTAGTGGAAATATTTCAAACACAAGCACTTCATTCGTTGATGTGACAGGTGCTTCTATTACGATTACCACAGGTGCTAATCCAATTTATATTGGTGCTTGCTTTTCAATGAGAAACAACAATGTTAATTATGATACTTCTTTTAACTTCACTATTGATGGCGCACTTCAAATGGGGAATCTTGGAGTAATACAAGATCAAGGTTCTTCTACCTCTGCATGGAGTCTTTGTTCACCTCATGTGCAGAGCGTAGCATTATCAGCAGGGTCACACACTATAAAACTACAATGGAAAGTGGCTGGTGGTACATCACTAATGCTTGCTAATGGTAATGAAAACGTACAATTCTTTGTAAATGAGATTAAATAATGATAGTTACACATGAAGTAATGATTAATTGCACTGGCATAACGGGAGAAGAATGCAACGACAACTGCATTACATCGTTAGGGCATGGCACAGACTTTAAACTTAAAGCCCTGTCACCAACGGACACTCTTCATGGGTCAGTTAGCATAATTCATAATGACTCGCCTTTGCCTCACATCTTCTCTATTGAAGTCTATGAAACAGATGAAGCACCTACGGCTGTAACAAGTCACGGTATCACAACGGGCAGACAAAGCACATTAGCACGACCAGCAGTCATGCCTACTGAGCAAGACTTAATTAATAAATTGGAGACACTAGCATGATTACAGTAGACATGACAAAAGCCAAAGTCATTGCACATGATGCAAGACGAGCAGCACGAAACGCAGCCTTTGCACCACTAGACATTAAAGCAACCATTCCTGCGGAGAGTGAATCAGCAGAAGCAGCCCGTGCAACCATCCGTACTAACGATGCAGCATTGCAAGTGTCTATGGATGCAGCTAGTGATGCAGATGCACTAAAGGCACTGATGCCAGTAGGAGAATAGCCCATGACCAAGGCAAGAGAAAACTCGGACTACACAGGGCTGCAAGGTGATCTGGCTTTAAAGTCTCCAGTAGCTAGCCCTGTGTTTACAGGCAACGTGGGCATTAACAATAGTTCGCCCACACAGCGTCTCGAAACAAACGGCAATGCTCAGTTTAATATGTATGATGACCCAAGTGGTGCTGGTGGTTACTACACCACTAAAGGTTTACAAATTGGTAACGCATTTGACGCAGGGTTATCTGGAGGTGACGATGACCGAAATGCAATTGTGTGGAATGAACGAGGCACAAGTCTTTTATTTGGCACTACTAATCTTGAGCGTATGCGCATAGACAGTGCTGGTCATGCAATCATTGGTGGCGGTGTAACACTTGGCAATGGTCAGACCTACGCAGCAGCCAATACGCTTGACGATTATGAAGAGGGTACTTGGACAGCCACAGCAACTAATGTAGCCGCTACTATTTCAAATACGACTTATACAAAAATAGGCCGCGTAGTTTATGTGACGGGACACCTTGTTTGTACAGCAACTGCTACAGGGGATGTAACTATAAATGGATTACCCTACGTCCAAAAGCCTTCGTCAAATGGTATTGGTACATGTATGAACTACCTTGTGAACGTAGCTGGGGGTAGTACATACAATTTTTCTACTTATCTTAGTGGCAGTGGTTTAAGATTTTATAGGTCTGAGGATAATTCTGCGTGGTTGTGGGCAGGTGCAAGTAGCTTATATAACGGTGCTCAAATTCTTTTTAACTTGACTTACCAAACAACATAGGAGAATAACGAATGGCATTAACTAAAGTAATTACACAAGACAAGATTGAAGTGGTAGGCGAGTATCGTGCAGTACAGGTGCGCACTTGCACTAAGGTACTAGAAGATGGTGTGGAGCTATCTAGTGGATTCCACAGACATCTTGTAAACGCAGGAGATGACTACTCAGCAGAGTCTACAGAAGTCCAAGCAATCTGTGCAGCAGTGCATACCGATGCTGTGGTGGCTGCTTATGCTGCTCATGTAGCTGCCTCAGCACTAGAGAATAACCCATGACCACAGCCAGAGCATCCGCTAGGGCAGCTATAGTTTAACAGGAGAAGTATATGAGTAAGTCGAGGGACGCAATAGAAGCCCGACGCACGGCACTGTCAGCAGTCAGCATTGGGACATCAGTACAGGCTTATGATGCTGAAACAGCTAAGCTAGATGTAGAACAAACATACACAGCCACACAGACCTTTAGGACAGTGGCGGTAACTGGTAATGTAGATGGACGAGATGTATCAGTAGATGGTGCTAAGTTAGACACTATCGAAACTAACGCTACTAACTACACACACCCAGCCAACCACGCTATATCGGTGGTCACTGGTTTACAGGCAGCACTAGATGCTAAGGTGGATGACAGTCAGGTGTTAACCAATGTACCCTCGGGTGCTTTGTTTACTGATACTGCTTATACTCACCCTGCCAATCATGCTATCTCAGTGGTCACTGGATTACAATCAGCACTAGATGGTAAGACTACAGAGTCTTATGTAAACACCGCAGTATCTAACCTTGTTGATTCTTCTCCAGCAGCACTAAACACATTAAATGAACTAGCAGCTGCACTTGGTGACGATGCTAACTATGCGGCTACCACTACTGCTGCCATTGGCTTAAAAGCACCCATTGCTTCCCCTACATTTACGGGCGACATTGGTATGCCTAACGGCTCCATTGACAGGGCTATGATTGGTGCAGACCAAGTAGACGGAAGTAAGATTGAAGATGATTCAATTAACTCTGAACACATTGCAGATGGAGCCATTGACCTTGCTCACATGAGTTCACAGTCAGTTGATGAAGACAACTTGTATATCTCAAATGCTGGCACTAATGGTCAGTACCTACAGAAACAGTCTGGCAACGATGGTGGTTTGACTTGGGCAACTGTGGACACATCATTACTTCTACCCAAAGCTGGCGGTACTATGACGGGCATCACCCATCATGGGGATAGTGTAGAAAGTAGGTGGGGTGCTAGTGACGATTTAACAATTTACCACGATGGTAGTCATAGCCGTATCAAAGATAGTGGTACAGGGCATTTAGTGTTATCTGCCAGCACAGTTCACATTAATAATGCTGCCAGCACTGAAAATATGTTGACGGCTGTACAAGATGGTGCAGTAAATCTATTTCATAACAACGCAGCCAAACTAGCCACCACATCCGCAGGTGTATCTGTAACAGGTTCTATGACTGCCTCTGGTAACGTAACAGCTTACTCAGATGAACGCCTCAAGAGCAGAGTTGAAGCAATCCCTGATGCGCTAAGTAAAGTCCTTAATGTCCGTGGTGTCACCTTTGATATGAATGCAGAGCGTGGTACAGGTGTCATTGCACAGGAGTTAGAGAAAGTTTTACCAGAAGCTGTGTTTGATAATGAAGATGGCATGAAGTCTGTAGCTTACGGCAACGTGGTTGGACTTCTCATTGAAGCAATCAAAGAGCAACAGACTCAGATTGAAACTCTAATGGACATGGTAGGAGAGTAATATGGCTTTACCTAGTTCAGGGGCTTTAAGCTTCTCTGCAATCGCCACTGAGTTTGGTGGCTCTGCTCCACATTCAATGTCTGAGTATTACCCCTTGGTTGGTCTAGGGGTATCAGGACTTCCATCTAGTGGTACGTTTAACTTCTCGCACTTCCACGGAAAGAGTAATCAGGTGACTGTTTCTGTTTGGGTAACTTCTGGTTACAACCAATCTAGTAGTTCATCTGCGTGGGTTTACCAATACCAATCTGCTCCATCTTGGGGGGGAACATACTGGTCAACAGGCCGCAACCTTTCGGGGGGAACCATGAGAATTGGTGGTACAAGTTACGGAAGCGCAACGACTGTAACTCTTGGTAATACGCAGTACAGAAGGGCGGGTGAACACTCTACAGACTATGATAGGTGGATTAGGTCTTATTATGTGGGGGTTTACAATTATGTCACCACAACCACTAATACTTGGATTGATACATCATCTTATCAAAACCAAACAACTACAGTAGGAATTTAAATATGAAAGGTCTAGTTTATGACTTTAATCTGTCCCACCTTCGCAGGGGTTCAGAGGAATTAACTTCAAGCGTTAAGCCTGAGTTTAGCTTTGCTTATGACGCACTGAGCTATAGCAGCAATGATGGACTTAATAAGTACCAGTACAATAATGTGGACACAGATTTAACTGATGCTCAAATAGCAGAGATTGAAACATTTATTGATGGTGTAGAAGTCGATACAGTAGCCCAAGCTAGTGTAGATGCAAAGCAACATCTAGTAGAAACAGATTGGTATATCGTCAGGTTTCAAGAAACAGGCGTGGCTGTACCAGACTCTGTAACTGCATCAAGGGCGGCAGCTAGGGCAGCAATTGTATGAGCATAGAGTACAGGGGTGAAACCTTCTCTGGCTACAACAAGCCTAAGCGTAAGTCCTTCAAGGCTAGGCATGGTAAGAACATTGCTAAGGGTAAATTGAGTGCAGCATACTGGGCTGATAAGGAGAAGTGTTAATGTACGCTATTATACTTGCAGTAATGTTAGCCAATGGTCAGCCTCAAGTACCTACGATAATGTCTTCTTACAAAACACTTGATGATTGTAGGAAAGAATTAGTGCGTGTAGGTAAGATAGGAGGATACGAGCCTGTAGTAAGCCCTATGGTTGGGTATGCAGTGGTTAAGTTAGGGGCTGAAAAGACTATCACAGCCTTCTGTGTCAAGAGCATGGTGAGTATCTAATGTGGTCTAGTCCGTTAGAACTCTATCCAATTCATGTGTCACCCGATGTATTCCCTGCAGGTCATAGACCTCTTATTGAACCCCAAACTCACACAGTAAACGCAGAGTACCTCGTAGTGCAACCTTCTCGGGAGCCATACGGGATTCCCGTAGAGTACACTAGGAGGTTATGGATATGTTAGCAGAACTAGCAATTGCCAATGCAGCTTTTCAAGTTATTAAACAAACTCTTGCCAATGGTAAAGAGATAGCAGATGCTGGGTCAGCACTTACAAAGTACTTCGGTGCAAGTCAATCTATACAGCAGAAAGCTGCTATTGGTACTGGTGATGTACTAGGTGCTTACCAAGCAAAGCAAGCAATAGAACGTCAGGAAAAAGAACTAGAGTGGATGCTAAACAAACAATCTATTCAAGGATACTATAAGTATTGCCAATTCAGAGATGAGTTTTTTAAGAAGCAGAAAGCAGAAGCGGCAAGACAAAGAGTAAGAGCCAAGAAGATAAAGAGTAATGTAGAGACAGGTTTTCTAGTAACACTATTAACTGTCCTTTTCTTAGGAGCATTTGTTGGCTTACTAATTTACATAAAAGGTAACTTATAACATGAGCTTTAAACTAGGTAAAAACAGTATTAACAATATGGCAGGTATTGATGGCAGACTTATTGATATTGCAGAACTTGCAATTAAACTATCTAACATTGACTTTGGTATCCCTTCTTCTGGTGGCTTGCGCTCCGAAGCAGATCAAGCAAAGTTGTTTGCAGATGGTGTCTCAAAAGCAGATGGAGTCAGCAACAAGTCATATCACCAATCAGGAAAAGCACTCGATGTGTACGCTTACGTAGATGGTAAAGCTTCATGGGATAAACTACATTTAGCTCTCATAGCTACAGCAATGCTACAAGCATCAGCACAGCTAGGTCATGAGCTTAAGTGGGGTGGCTTATGGAAGTCATGGCAAGACATGCCCCACTTTGAGTTGAGGGATTAGTTATGGGATGGTTAAGCTTTTTAAATCCAATTGCAAGTTTAGGTACTACCTACCTTGAAGGTAAGAATCAAGTAGCCAAAGCTAAGTCAGCAGCAGCTATTATAAGTATTGAAGCAGATGCAGACGTTAAGGTCGCAGGTGCTAAGGCAGCACACAAGCTGGCAGACAATGGTCAGACACAAGACTTTAATTTAGACTTAGTGGCTATGCAACAGATGGACAAGTCATTGCTCGATGAAGTAATGATTGCCTTATTGCTAGTCCCTATTGCAGCATCATTCTTAGGATACCAAGCAGAAGTAACAGCAGCCTTTGAATCATTTGCAGTAATGCCCGAGTGGTATCAGTATTTAGTAATAGGTGTTTACGTGGTCAAGTTTGGTATGCGTGGACTTCTTACAAAGTTAGTATCAGGGAAGCTTGGCAGCTTAAGGCCTAAGTAACCTTAATATAAGGATATTTATAAAATGGATCAGGATGCAAGGTTTGATAGGCTTGAAGCTAAGTTAGATAGATTAGCAGAAGCTATGGTAAAACTCGTAGAGATAGACACAAAGATTGATGGTCTTCTCTTCCACAACAACACACAAGATAATCGTTTAAATAAACATAGTCAAGCTATTGATGAGCACTCTGTTAAACTAGCCGTTGTAAGTAAATCCAGTGGAGCAAACGAGTGGTTTGTAAGACTACTCATAGCCGCCCTTGTGGCAGGTGTAGCCATCATGATACGTTCCACATGAGATGTACAATATGCAGCTCGTATGATGTATCCAAAGGCTCCAAGATTTGTAGGGGCTGTAAGAAAGCTTAAGAGATAGTATCAAGAAAATAACAGGAGAAATACATGGGTCAATCACTGATCAACTTAAACAAAGATAGACGTACTGGTGATGTGTACTTTGACATTGCTCGTGGGTGCTATGATGATGCAACAGTTAACCATAAGTTCGGGGTAAACTTAGATATTGACACATCAACAGACCCGGAGACTATCTGGTCTGCTGGAGGTGAGTACCCTTGGAGTGCACTGGATACAGCGCAAGTACTATACGTGGTTGTAACCAATGCAGGAGACGTAGGTACAGTCACTGTTGAAGGTTTAGATGAGAACTGGAAGGTAGTGTCAGAAGACATTACCAGCACTGGTGCTGCAACCTACGTGACTACAGCCCTATTCAAGAGGGTCTTCAGGGTTCTCTATACAGACACTAACGATAACAACATCGGTGTCATCACAGTACGTACAGCTTCTGCAGCAGGAACTATAGTTGCTCAGATAGACCCTGACGTATCCCAGTCATTAATGGCTATCTACTCTGTACCAGCAGGTCACACAGCCTATATACGTACCATAGAGTTGACAGTTGATTCTAATAAAGAAGCACGTTTTAGAATACGTGCGAGCACCAATGAGGGTGCATGGAGAGTTAAGCATGTTGGCGAGTTGCAAGGTATTTATGTAAGAGACTTTAGTGTACCACTTGTCATGGAAGAGAAGACTGACATTGACTTCTTGATACTGGAGGCTGGGACTAACAATACCAGTGTGTCTGCTAACTTTGATATAGTTTTAGTTAAGAACTAAGGAGGCACATATATGCCATTTCAAATAACGCCAGAGATTGATTTCTCAGCTGTGGGTCTAATCACAGATGTACCTGCACATGCTCTCCCACAAGGAGCTTGGAATGACTGCCTCAACATTAGGGTTAAGGATGGCTCAGTGCAGGGAGTCAACGACTTCGTAGCCTCTATAGGTTTACCTTCAGGGTATCCTGCTGGTGAAGTAATGTCTGTCACCCAATGGACCCCTGCAGGATCCTCATTCTTAAACATTGCTTACGTATTAAAAGATACAGCATCTACCACAGGTACTAAGGGTCGTGTGTTTGTGTATAACACCAGCACATCTGTTCATGCAGAGATAACCAATGCAACTGCAGGGGCTAACTTTGAGATAGACTACCAGTACCCACCACAATTATTTGTGTTTAATGGGATACTAATATGTAATCCCGGAACTGGTAATCCACAATACATATCTGCAGATGCAACAACAGCAGGTAACTTAGTTGACTTACCAAACTGGACAGCTATGGCTGGCACACAGTACTCACGTATAATGAGGCCTTATAAGAACCGTCTGGTAGCTATGAGCTTCTTTGATGATAAGGATACAGCCACCCTTGCAGATGATGAATCATATCCTGTGGACTTCGCATGGTCTTCTCACATAACAACATTAGATTCATTAGCTGGGGTAACGTGGCAAGCATCCACTGTGAACACAGCTGGTGATGCATTCTTAACACAGACCCCCGGAAGGATACTTGATGGTGGTCAGCTAGGTGAGTTCTTTATTGCTTACAAGTCTGACTCTGTTGTCAGAGTATCAGAGACAGGTGATACCTTTGTACTACAGTTTGATTCTATCTTTGAAGATGATGGGTTGTACTCAACAAGATGCTTTGCAAACATAGGTGACTCACAACACTTGGTCATAGGTAACTACGGGGTGTACCTTCACGATGGTCAGTCTTCAAGACAAGACATTGCAAAAGGTTTATTCCAAGAAACTATGTTTAACTTGGTAAGCTCTTCAGATAAAGAAAGGTCCTTTGTATTCCAGCAGACCAGAGATAAAGAAGTGTGGTTCTGTTTCAGAGAGACAGGTACTACAGGGTTTGGTTGTAACAAAGCCTTTGTATTTAACTACAGTGACCAGAAGGTACACATACGAACCCTTCCTGACATCTCAGATATGTGGGAAGCAGAGTTGAATGGTTCTTTACAAATCTATGCAGCTAAGGGTACATCAGGTATATATTCTTTGTCTAATACTGTGTTAATAACTTCAGGGTTCTTTACAAGAATTGAAGACTCTATGGAAAACACAAGTATCTACAAAGACATTGCAACAATGTACCCAGAATCTAAAGGGTCATTTAAGATTTCTCTTGTAGGTTCCAGCACTAAGATGACAGAGTCTAACTTAAACACAAGCTTTAACTCTAAAGATAAAACCTTTGATCCTGCAAGTGACCACAAGGTAAACGTACGAGAGTCAGGAAGGTTCATGAACTTAAGGGTTACAATGAACGGAACAAATAACCCTAAGTTAACAACCCTCCAGTTTGGTTTAAGGGGTCAAGGTAAGAGGTAGTATATGGCTAGTATAAGTGAAACAGAATTACAGAGAAGGTTAAAGGCTTTAGAACGTAGACCTTCCAGTAAAGAAAGCAACTACCTCTCCAGTGTAGACCCAGTAGAGGGATCTTTCGCAGAAGGGGATACACATTATAATGCAACTACAAATAACTTGTGGTTATTCTCAAATGGTGTATGGGCAATAGATACTTCAATCCTACATGTTAGGTATGCAGATGCTGTCACAACTAACCCACCTACTGCTCAGAACCAAGTGACCAACTTCAGCACTGACCCATTGAATCCCAGTGGATCCCTTAAGGCTTGGAGAGGTCTATGGTGGGGCAGTATAACTGCAACAACAGACCCCACAGACTACGAATGGTTTGACATAACATCTTCACCATCTGCTATGACAAGATACTACTCAGAAGACACAGGACTTCGTGCAGACATGGGTACACCCAGTAAACCTGTTGAAGGTATTACTTGGGTACTTGGAGGTGCAACAACAAATACAACTTGGCTTGCTGATCGATTTACTATTGATGGTAAGGTGGGTCCTTGGGAGATATACCCAGTTAAACCTATGGAACAAGGTGTACCTCTGATACGTTATGTTAAGGTGGGTTCTAATGCACCAACACTTAATGACTCTGTTTGGATTGCTGATGTCATTATTGCAGCACAGTCTTTCACAGGCAGACCTTACTCTAATCAAATGGAACTAGGCTATGGCACTGTATGTGTTATCAAGTATGATGATGCTGTGTTATCAGGTAAGTTTACACAGGTATCTGGAGTTAACACTTGGGTGTCTGCTGGTGAAACTATTGATGGTTCCCTTGTAGTTTCAGGTACGGTTACTGCAGATAAGATACAGGCTAACTCAATAACTGCAACTCAGATAGCTGCAGGTGCAATTACTTCCGATACGATAGCAGCAGGTGCTGTAACCGCTAATAAGATTACTATAGCAGAAAACATAGCGTTTACAGGAAGCACCTCTGGTCTTATATTTGGAAAGACTTCATTAGCAGATACATCAGCTGGTTCTTTCTATGGTAAGTCACTAGATGCCAATAATAATTCAATATCAGGTTTCAATATATCATCTGGAACAAGTGGCATTTACGCAGATAGTTCAGGTATTATGGCACTGAACAATGTTAGGATTTATACAGGCTCTGCAGGTACTGCTCTAGAATTACCAAACCCTGGATTTTATGCAACTAGTATAGCCCCTGCTACGACTGTCATATCTGTGACAATAGTAGGTGGTGGTGCAGGTGCTCAGAATACTATGATACTAGCTGCCTATGGCGCAACCACAGGGCAAAGGGTTGGCAGTTCAGGTACAAGTTCTTGGATTGAATTCTACAGTGGCCCTGTTGTAAGTGGCAGCGTAACTGGTAGTTTATTAAATATCGGTGGCACCTCTAGATTTGAAGCTGCAGGAGGTACTGCCACCTCTTGGGTAGCAGGTCCTACGGGTACTGCAGGGCCTAATGGTCAGGCATCATCACAATCTGGCTCAGCTGGAGCTGGTGGACCTGTTCAAAATAGCCAAAGTGCTCTTCCAGATGCTGGTAATGGTTCCAAAGGTGGTGGCGGGGGTGGTGGTGGTGGTAATATCTACTTCAACCAAATAAATATGAGGTCAGCAGGTAGTGTTGCACCAGCAGGTGCTACTATAAGTCAACAATTTACAATACCCACTGGAACTCAAAGTGTTAAAGCATTTGTAGGAACTGGAGGGGCTGGTGCTGCAGGTGGTATAATCCCATATACTTTCCTTCAAGGTGGACAACAAAACCCAGTAACTGGATATGCTAGCTCTGTTGGAGGGGGTGATGGTGGTAATGGATTTATATCTATTGCTGACCCTAACTCAGGTGGTATAGAAGTGGACTTGGTTTCTCTTGCTAATAGAATTACAGCCTTAGAAACTTATCATCCATAAACATTTAAAGGACTAACTAAACATGTCAATCGAAATCACACAAGTAGTGGGTGAAGATATACTATTAAAGTATCATTTCCTAAAACCATACATAGAGTCTGCATTAGTGCACAGCTCAGGTGAATGGACTACACAACAGATAATCCAAGGAGCTGTATCAGATCCTCAGAACTTCCATGTATGGGAGGTCTTTGATGATGGTGAGTTTGTTGCGATTGGAACTACAAGACTAATACAGTACAACAACTTTGTGTCACTCCACATAATAACTCTTGGCGGTAAGACCAATGATAAGATGACAGAATGGACCACTGAGTTTGCTACACAAATGAGTAAGTTCCCTCAGATTGACTGTTTAGAATTTACAGGTCGAAGAGGCCTACTAAAACCACTTGAGAAAGCTGGTTGGAAAGAACGATACACAACAATGAGAAAGAGTTTAAAGGAGACCTTTGATGTCTAAACTAGTAAAGATTTATGATGGCATGACATTTGACATGTCTACAGGAGAAGTACTTTCTCATGGTGATATCACCTACCATGCTGAAGAAGATATTGCACAATGTGGTGGTGGTGGCCCATCAACTCAGACGACTACCTCTGGCTTTGCCACAGAGTACAAGCCACAGATCAGTGGTATGATGGCAGATGCCAAGGGTATGTATGACTCTGGTCAGCTAGGTCAAGTCGCAGGGTTTACCCAAACAGGACTAGATGCACAGAAAGCTGGATTAGCAGCAGCTAATAACCAGACAGGTATTGCCACCAACATGATGGACATTGCCAACCAACCTGTGGATCTCTCAGGTATGAGGGCACAATCCCTATTAGATGCAAAAGGTGCTTTAGGGACTTCTCAAGGTATGGCTGGACAACGTGGTGGTCTTGGTGGCGCTCGTCAGTCTTTGAATCAAAGTGGTATTGAGAATAACCTAGCTGCTTCATTTGCTGGTATTGATCAACAAGCTCAGCAGAATCAAATGGCTAACCTTAATGCTGCTCTGGGTGTTCAGGGTCAAGGTGCACAGACAATGGGTATGATTGGTCAGGCACAACAGGCACAGAAACAGGCTGAGGCGGACGCACCATACACAGCTCTTGCACAACAGATTGGTTTGTTCTCTGGCATTGCACCTAAGGAACAAACAACTACTAAAACTGGAGGTAAGTAATGGCTGGATTTAATCCCTTTGCCCCTCAGATGACACAACAACAGCAGCGAGGTAAGGCTCCTCAGATTCAAGGGCTTCCTACCCCTAACGTAGCTATGCATGATAAACCCGGACTTATGGAAACGGTTGGTCCAGCTGTAGCAGAAAAAGCTATAGGTTCAGATATGGCAAAAAGTGCAGGTAACTATTTGGTTGACAGCGGTAAGGATGCATGGAGTGCTTTAACTAAGTCACCAGCATCACCATCAACCATACCTGTCAGTGAGCTATCCAACACTATGGGTACAGCTGTTTCACCGTCAGGTATGTTTGGCGGTGCTGAAGGGGCTATGGCAGCTCAACAAGCAGCAGCAGCAAATACAGCAGCACAGGGTACAACAGCTCTTATGGGTGCAAGTCCAGCAGCTTTTGGAGGCATGGCAGCAGGAGGCGCTGAAGCTGCAATAGCAGCAGAGGTAGCTGCAGCAGCAGCCGCAGAAGCAGCAGCAGCCTCCGCATTGACAGGTGCAGCAGCAGGTACAGGTGCAGCAGCAGCAGCTCCAATGGCGCTGGCAGCAGGTCCGTTTGCTCCACTGGTACTTGGTGGAATGATGTTAGCCGCTAACTCAGGAAAGTAAGGAGTATACAATGGCAACTGCTACACAAATTAAAGATCTTCAAACTAGGCTTGATAAATTATTCAAACCTGCAGGTACAGTAAAGGCTACTAATGACACTTGGTCTCGTAACAAGCTAGCACTTGATACTATGGAATCTGCTAATAAGATACCAGTTTTAAATCAAAGTGGATCCACTAAAGGTAAGTCTAAAGCATCTGCAGCAGCTTTAAAAGCATACCCAAATATGCCAGAAAGCTACAAAGAAATGTTATCAGACTTAGCTGGTCGTGAAGGATACAACCCTAACTTTTATCTAGACGGTTCAGGGTACTTGACTACAGGTGTTGGCCTTACAGGTGAGTATGTTGCAGATGAAACACCTTTCAGATCTATGACAGACCATGAGAATAAGGCTAAACGTCTTGTTCCCGGACTTGAATACTACACTCCTGAGATACAGAAATCTATCATACATGCTGCTTACCGTGGAGACTTGACGTATCCTAAGGATGACAAGTACGGTAACAAAGCAGGTGATCCTTACAAGTGGGTTAACAATCTTAATTCTGGGAACTGGAATGAAGCTGCAGATGAGCTTTTAAGAAATGATGAGTACTTTGCTTCTCGAGGAGAAGACTCTAAAGGAAACTCTGTAGACATTAAAAACCCCGGACTTCAATCTTACTTTGAGGACATACACAATAGTCTTAAAGAACAACATTACATAGAGAACCCATCAGATAGGCCAGAAGATTCTGGATTCATATCTGATATAGTGGACGATGGCTTAGCTTTTGGTAATAAAGTATTACGTAAAGTAGATCGAACTGTAGACTCAACTGTAGATTCTGTACAAGGATTTATGGATGAGATGCTATCTACTGGTGAAATGCCAAAAGACAAAGTACCATCAATAAAAACACAAGAAATTCCAGTACCCGAACAAGGGGCTGCTGTACCTAAATCGGAGAATGAAATGGCAACACAAGCACAGGTTGATTCCTTTTTAAGGAAACGTAATGAACGAATTGGTCAAGAAGAAACAAGTTCTGGCAGAGTTAATACTAGTCGTTTAAATGATCCAAAACTTATGTCTAAGGATGGTGTTATTGTAGGTCGTGAACCTGTCGATAAGATCGGTGAGTACATAGGGCCTAATGAAATCATGGACAATCCATTATATAAAGATGAAATAACTAAAGCTCAGATGTTCCAAGATGCTAAGCGTATGCAACAGGGTCAAATCAACTTACCAAATCAAATGGGAAGAGGGGATGGGGTAAGCGAGATGAAGCGTAGGTTAGCGGATGTACTTGCCACACCAAACCGTCAACAAGCAAGTCAGCTTAACATGACACCACCTCAGGGAACTGTAGACCAAGGTCTTATGAGTGCTTTAGGTTACCAACCTCAGGGAACTGTAGACCAAGGTCTTATGAGTGCTTTAGGTTACCAACCAGCAGTCAAAGAGCCAGCCGCTGTAGCTTACCCTAGCAAGCAAAGTAATATGGATAATATACTTCAGCAGACTCAACTCAACTTAGATAAAAGGAGTGGAGAAAACTATCATTTTGATCGGAATGGTAAATTAGTAATAGATATAAACCCTCATCTGCAAAACCCTACTATACCTATGGGTACTTTTCTTGACGGTAACGGACAACCTGTTGTGTCTGGTAATGGTTCTATGATTGGATCTCCCACACAGAACCCAGCTTATAGAGCACCTGCTGGCGGTAAAGGCGCTAATGCCACACCTCAGTCAGCTATAGATCAGCTAACGGGTGTCAAAGGATTCGGAGGTAAGTAATGGCTGTTAATAAAAATATGCCTAAATTCTCAGGCACTAACATACCTAGGCCTGTTCCTGATCCAAACCAAGGTAAACTTAACTTTGATGGTAGAGGTAGGAAACCAAACCTAGCACCTAAAGTTGTCCCACCAGTTCAACCAGTTCCAGCTCAACAAGCATTAGACTTAGACAACACTGCTAAACCAAAAAATACTATACCTTCTGTAGATAAGAATGGTAACCCAAGGACTACTTTTCCAAAGGCTGCTGTAGATGATATGGGTAACAAGGTTAAACCAACTGATTACAAACAGCTTGCTAAGTTTGGTAAAGCTGCATGGAAAGCTTCTAAAATTCCTAGGGCATTAACACCTATAGGTCTTGGATCTATGGTACTGGAGGAAGCTCTTTTCCCCACAGTGTATGATGCAGATGAAACTAAAAGTGTTCTTGCTGAAGAACAATCAGAGTTTGATGCAGATAATTTGAACTTATTAACTGCAGCACAAGACAAGGTTAATCTTTTAACAGAAGTAAATGCCAGCCCTGAGATTTTGAGTCAAGCTATATCAGATTTAGAAACTCTTAAAGCTAGCATAGACCCTGAACAATCTATCACTGAATGGGAAGATGATGTTAGGAAAGATTTAAAAACCAATCAAGATATCATTGACTCAAAAGTAGAATCTCTTTCAGATATGCCTGATGCTCTTAGACTTTCACTTAAGCCTTTATTAGAACAACGAGATGCTCTTGAAGCTAAGCTTGCTGATGCATCTTCTTGGCGTAAAAGTAAAGCTGAGACTGCTGCTGTTGAAAAAGATCCAGATGTTTCCACTATTGTGGACCTAGCTAATGATATAACACCAGATGATATAAGTTCTTTGACGGATACTGATAAAACAGCAGTTGAAGAGGAAACTAAAACTGCGCTACAAGCTTTCTTTGATGGTACTGTCAGTACCCTTAAGGGAGCTATGTCACTTGCTGGTGAAGGTCTAGGCGATCTATGGGGTCAAAAGGCTATACGTAATGCACTTGTATACTACATGGGTGCACGTCTTATGGGATACTCTGCAAGTGGTTCAGGTATGGCTGCTGGTAATGTTCTTATTAAAGGTTGGGATAACCAAGCTGATGCAGATGCCCTTGCAGCTGAAGCTGCTACTAAGACTGCTGAGAACAATGCTATTGATATGTCTAAGACTGTTAACTATGTTGATCAGTATGGTAACTTCCAGAAGGTGTACGCATCTAAGAACGGTAAGTTCCTGAACCATCCAAAGCTAGGTACTATCGATGTCTCCAAGACAGGATGGAGACCTGCTGCTACAGGTGAGAAGGATCGTCAGACTCGTAAGCTAGATGCAACAGACAGTGTTAATAAGATTCAAGATCAGGTATTAAATAACTTGAGATCTCAGACTAAGGATGCTGATGGTAATGGCATGTATGACGAGAACAACGTTGGTAAAGTTACTCAGATGTTCCAAGAAGCTGGTCTGTCACAACAGATGGTAGACTCTTACACTGACTCATATGGTATTGATGGTCTTGAGAAGAGTATCCCAATGCTCAGACGAGCTATTGAGTCGTACTCATCAGCTGTTGCTGGTGGGGAGGAAGTTAAAATAGCTTCATTGATGGGACACTTAGATCGGGCAATGATAACCTCAGGTAAGACACAAGTACCTAAGTCTGTTTATCATTCAGAAGGTAAGGTAGTTGGTTCAGATTCAATGAATACACTATCAGAGAAACTCACTAAGGTTCATCAAGTTCAGAAAGGTTATATAGATGTAGTCAAAGCTTCACCAGATCTTACAGATGATCAGAAGGAAGAGTTCATTTATTCTATGAAAACTGGAGCCACCAAAGCTGACATACTCATACAACTTAACAAGAGCTTCAATGCAATACCCCCGAACCACATGGACTTCTGGAAGAAACAGGCTAAGGACTCCAACAAGTCCTCACCTTTCATCATGTGGCTTACATCTGTTACAGATCCGGGCAGACAGCATAGTAGTTATGAGAGTCTTAATATAAATGTATACAGAGATCTTGGACTTATACCAAGCAATAAGAAGGAATAGAATATGCTTAGAGATGATACGATGGAGGCTTTGTCTTCTGTTTTTGAAGATTACAAAACTGGAGATGAGGCAGGATCATCTCAAGCACCTTCCTATAGGCTTGGGGATTCCGATTGGGCTTTGATTGATGGCGATACAGCTAAGAACCTTAAGACAGGTCAACGAGTTCGTGTAGGTAACATTGATACCCGTGAGGTTGGCAGAGTTATATCAGAAGGCGCTGATGCTGGGTTTAAACATGGTGAAGTTGGTGGTGAACTGGCAACACAATACATCTGGGATCTTGCTAACAGACATGGTTTCACAAAGGTATCCTCAGGTGACGAGACTGACACTCATGATCGTTCACTTGGTGACCTGTACGACCCTGATGGTGTTGCTTTATCAGACATGATGCTTGCATCTGGTATGGCACTCCCCGGATACATGGGTAAGTCTAAAGAGACTACAGATCCCTATGGATCTGATGTGTATATGGGTGGTGTCTATCAACGTGAGATGCGTGATCCTAACTTTGATAAGTTATCAGATTGGGAGAAGGCTGCAAAGTTACTCAGGTCTGCTGAGACTGCACACTCTGGTGGCATACCTATCGAAAAGGTTATGGCTTTTAACATGCAAGAGTACGCAGCTAACCCAGACTTATACAAGGGTATTCGTACTCGTATAGATGGGGCTGACTCTGAGGGCATGGCATACTCTCCAATGAGTGCAAGCTGGGATGTCTCATGGATGGGTATCGGTAAAGGTTTTGATCAGGTTATGTGGAAGCTGGCTGATGAAGCTGGGTTTGAAGATACTGCAACTTACTTTGCATCTGATGTAGCCACAGCTGAGAGGGAGATGGCAGAGATGCCTATGCTCCAATCAGATATAACTAAGGTTGATTGGTCTTCTTTTGATGAATCCACAGATTACCTTGCAACTATCTTCGGGTCTTCACTACCATATATGACAATGACTATCGCAGGTATGGCAGCTGCCCCTGTGGTTGGAGCATTAGGTGCAGGAGCTGCTGCTGTAGGCACTGCAGGTGCCCTAGGAGCAACATCAACAGGTATGATGTACACTGGCTTAGTCTTAGATGAAATGGAAGGTGACATAGGTGATAAGAACTTACCACTTGCTATTGGTGCTGGTGCATTGATGATGGTTGCTGATCGCTTAGGCTTGAAAGGTATCATAGGTCCTAATCAGTTTCTCACTGGCAGTGGTAAGGCAGAACTTATAAAACACTTTACCGCCAAGGGTATGACAGAAGCTGCTGCTGAGAAGCAGATAGCTTCAATGGCTAAACTAGAGCTTGCTAAACTATCCAAAGATGGTTTTAAGTTTGCTCAAGATCAAGTAGTCAAGGGTGCTTTATTTAAGAGGGTTGCTGGTCAGCTTTCAAGAGGTGCTGTCTTTGAAGGGAGTACGGAACTACTTCAGGAAATGACACAGTACACAGCTGCTGTGCTTGGCTCTGATAAAGAGTGGAACTTCGATGAAGTTGAGAACCGTATGATAAACGCAATAGCTGCTGGCGGTATCATGGGTGGTGCATTGTCAGTGCCCAAGACTGCATTTGATGTAGGTGATTGGAGTTCAACTGCTGACTATTTAGATCCATCTAAGGCTGACAGGTATAACACTAAGTTTGATTATGCCGAAGAAGAAGAACTTAAGAGGCAGGGTAAGGTTCGTTCTAATGATGAATGGGCTGATGATCTACAGGCTTCTGCAAATGTTCGTGTTGAGAAAGCTTCCTTGGATAGTAAAGGTAAGGGTGGATCTGCATACAACCAAGACGGAAGCCGTAAGCCATCTAACGATAGCATGATGGAAGAAGCTGCAAACTCACACAGGAATAATAACCCCGAGGGATTCCTTGGAGCTAAAGATATCTGGGCATTCATAAAGAACCCCCAGAACTTCTTCAGGTCTTCTGCATCACGGGCAATGATTAAGCTGGCTGAGGTTGACTCTGAAGCTGCTAGATTATTAAGTGTTTTTGGTTACACAAGGCATGGTATCTTCCACGGAAGTAACTTTGCAGAGTACCAAAGGGTTAAGCAAGCCTCACATGAAACTCTTTCAGGTAAAGCAGTTGATAACTATAAGAAGTTTGACAGTGACCCACTGAGTAGTTCCACAGCTAAGCAAGCTTATGCATCTGATATGATTAATGCTTTCTACAAAGAAGTGTTAGCGCCTATCACAGGTCGTAAGAACCGAAAAGGTGTGAAGACTATGGGTGTACGTCAGGCTATGTCTAAGATCAACTGGGATAAGATAGACCCAAAGTATCTTAAAAACAGGGAAGCCTTAGAAAGTTCGTTGATCAAGTACGAAGCAATGCTTAACAGAGTATTTGAAGAGACTAATGAAGTTAATGCAAAGGCCAAGAAGAGTCTTATCCATAACCTTCAAGACTTTATGTTCAGACATAAGGGTTTCAAGCGTGAGTACATAGATGCTAACAAGGCTAGGTTCATTCAGTTACTTTCAAAAGAGTATCGTATGTCACACACCCAAGCAACTAAGATAGCTGATAACATCATCAATGATACAGTCTTAGATGACAACAAAGAGTTTAACGTGATGGAGGGTGGTATCTCACCATCTGAATATGAATCACGTACACTTGGACTCTCTGACAATGCACTCTTTGATGAGTTCCTTGAGCAAGACTTCTTCAATAACGTTGAGGAAGTGTCTCGTATGTCTTCACGATATCAGACTCATATGAAGTTCCTTGGTCGTAATGGTGAGGTGATGGATCAGGCTTTCCGTAACCTATACAGAGGTCTTATGGTTAAAGCAGGTACTGATACTGAACGTCAGGCAGAAGCTAAGGCTCAGTTCGATGAAGCTGCATTCCATGTACGTAATCTTATCAATGCTGAGTCAGGTAACTACAAACGTATAGACAGTTACTACTTAAAGACAGCTCAGAAATACCTTACTCTTCTTACTGCAATGCAAGGCTTAGGTCTGGCAGCTATCTCCTCTTTCCCTGAGGTTGGATTACTGTTTCATGGTGTGCCACGTAAAGTCCTTGTTGATAACATAGGTCTTGCAGGTTACCAAGCTGGTAAAGCCCTTGCGTCTTACGCATCTAACCTTGGTGAAATCACTAGGGTATCTGGTGCAGCTGAGAAACTAGGGCTTAAGGATAAGGCTAATTCAAAAGAGGAACCTGTTGCACGTTCAGTCAAAGATCCTCGTAGGATGTTTGCAGGATCCCCTGAGACTATTGTCCAGAGGGTAGGCCTTAGTCTCCAAGAGACAGGGGCAGCAACCACAACAGGTATGGTTGAAACTAACCAGCTGACTAAGCATATTGCAGACGCATTCTTTAAGTCTAACTTCTTACAAGATCAGACACAGATGCACCGTAACATACGAGCTGCATTCTTTAATGACTTCTTGATTGATAAAATGGATCTCATAATGAGTTACAGGGGTAAGGAACCAACACCTGAACTTATGGAATCACGTAAGATGCTTAAGGACTTAGGTATTGATGTTGAAGCAATGACCCGTATCTCTAACCAGATGCTGGGTCTCCCTGATATCTCAAGCCTTACGCATGAAGATACAATGCGGATGGAAGAGTTGAATAAGAAGGTTAAAGATGGGCGTTCGCTCACAGCTTCTGAGAAAGCTTCATTCACCCGTATCAATAATTTCTTAAAGTCTAGATCTGGTTGGGATGGTTTGTCACAAGCTGATCAGTCTACATGGGAACGTAACTTCTTGACAGGAGCTGGTCGGTTTATCAACCAAGCAGTGCCTATGCCAGATGCATTCAACAGACCTATACCATATAGTAATCAACATCTAATGTTACTTACTCAGTTTAATGGATATATCTCATCGTTTACTGCTAACCAGTTACCACGTTTGTGGGATGGTCTTAAGTACTCTAAGGGATTACGTTACTCAACCTTTGCTTCAGCAGCTACAATGCTGTTCATGGGATTCCTGTCTCAGGCTATGAAAGACGAGCTTAAGTATGGAGAACCATCACCCTATTTGACAGACAGAGAAAAGGTTTTACGTATGATCTACTCTTCAGGACTTATAGGCACTGGTGAGCGTATCATAGGTAGTCCAATGCTACTACCACTTTATAGTAGCAGTAGTAGAGACTTTACAGAGTGGACGTGGAATAACGTTGCAAGTGAAGCAGCTGCAGCAGGAACTGTTGAGAGATTCTACAGGATTGCTGAAGGCTACTTTGAAGATGATGATGCTAAGATGATGAAAAGTTTCTATGGAAGTCTACCGTTTTTAGGCCCAATGAAACATAGACTATATGAAGTTACTCAATGGAAATAATTGGAGGTAAACCCTATGGCTGGTAAGTATACAGCTCTAAAGCAAAGTGGACCTAAGAGAGGTCTAAGCAGTGATACTGCTGATGCCCTTATGAGGGCAGGTGTGTTTGATACTGCACCTGAACAAGTAGGCCCCGAAGGGATTGCCCCTTTTAGCTCATCCCCACAAAAGCAACTACACATACCCGGAACAGAACGAGGTGGGCCAGTACCCGAAGGTGTCCAATGGGGTGGTGTTGACACTGCCCCTACAGACATTGATCAAAGGGTTGCACCTGATCCTAATCAGACCAGTATGGATTTCGGTAATGAACCAACAGAGTACATGCAACCTAACCTTACTCCTATGGAGCTAGAACAAAAGCAGATGGAGATGGAAGCACCTCAGTCACTTCAACAACAGTTCCAGTTAGGTAGTTCATCACCAGAGCTAGATTCTGGCTACTTAGGTCCTCAGGATCTTATGAAGATATGGGGTCCTATTCATGGCCCTGTTGTTGCAAGGTCTTTAGTGGGGCTTAAGAATGACTTTGATCTACTAGGTACTGCCAGATCCTTTGATAACACAGACAGGTTCCCTGACCCTGTGGAAGCTAAGACTGAGTACGAAAGTGGTCTTGGATTAATACAGAAGGGTGTGGCCAGTGTATTTGATCTTGACATTGGGTTCCTTAAAGCACCTGAAGAAGGTCAGGCAACCTTAGATCAAGATGGAAGGTATGCACTGACACAAGAGTCTTTGTTCGTAGGTCCTCAGGGACTTGATGCATCTGTTGTTTCTAATGACAACAGGGTGTACCGTATGGACCCTGACTACCTTATCAATTCGTTTGTAGTAGTGGAAGCTATGCTTGACAACAGTGGTTCATTCATACCACAAGAGGTCATTGATACACTACCCGAAGATGTTATGAAGCAGATTGGTATACTGGACGCTGCAAGTGAGAGTCAGGCAAGGACTGTTGTTGATATTGGTAGGTCTGTGTCTGATGCATGGCAGGGTTTCCGTCAGGTACGTGAAGGTGGTATGGATACCCTAGTTGACCCTAAGTTGTTTAAAAGGTTCTCAAGAGAAGCTAATCAACTCATAGGTTTCAATGCACTACATGCTTACAAGGAAGCCAACCCATCCTATGTTGATGCTGTTGGAGAGATGATAGGCGGTAAGGCTCAACCTATACTGTATAACCTAACACCTACAGGTCGTAAGGCACTACAGTTACGTAGTAGTCAGGTATCCCCACCTAAGTTTAGAGTACCTCCTATTATCGGGGAGACCTCTAAGGACGGTCAGCCTAGGTATGCTTCAAGTACACGTACCAAGAAGACAACTGGTGCCCAGTATGATATGGGTCAGGTTGATGTTATCACTGATGCAATCAAGTTCTACTCTGATGTTAAGAGTGTTGTTGGAGGTATCCGAGGTAAGGCTGCATTCGGCTTTGGTATATCTGCATTAGAGGAAGCATCTTCTGTTGACCTTACTGAAGGTGTACCTAACAACCACCTTACTTTTGTATCAGACTTCTTTGATGTTGGGCATAAGCGTATTGATAAGATACGTAACATACCCGTAGAGATTGAGTATCAACTCAACGAAGCAAAGAAGAAGCTTGCAGATGCACGTAGATACTCTCCAAACGATGGTGATAATATCTTATTGATAATGGATGTCAAAACTCTATCTGATTTCTTAGAGCTTGCAAGAACCCCTGAGTGGCAGAATGGTATGTATAAGAAACATGCCACCAACCAACTGGAAGTTCTTAATGCGTTAGCTCACTACAAGAATGACCAGATAGGTTTTACCTTTCAACGTCAGTTAGGTAATACACGTGTCACTATGCATCAGCACCACATAAGCCCTCAGAACCACAAGATGGTACGTCAGGTGCTTGGTTCTCCACATCTCTACAGTATCAGGCCCATGTCTAATACAGATGAAGAGTTTGGTGTCGTGGTATCGATAGCTTCTTTCCTTCTTAAGGTAGGTGGTTTGAAACCTGATGTGGTGTACCGAGATACAATCAAACGTATTCAATCTGGTAATGACCCCGAGCTTAAATCCCTTGAGGCCATAGGTACCGAGGTTGGTCATTGGTTGCTAGCATTTGAAGATGCTAATGCTGTAAGAGACCTTAAGCAACTTGAGTCTACACCTCAGGGTGTCATGGGTGTTGATAACTTACTTCGTAATGCAGAGCTTGAAGACTTCAAAGCAATCTTAGCTGACCTTTCACAGGCCACTAGGGACTTTATAGATGCCAATGCCAAAGCTCATCCTGATGAGTTCATAAATGTATTAGAGGCTACTACAGAGCTTGCACGTTACATGCAATCCTATAGGTCTGGTAAACCGTATACATCACAGATGCGTATGGTTGCACAAGATGGTATTGCTAATGGACTTGCAGGTCTTATGGCTCAGTTAGGTCAGGAACATATGATGCATCGTGTTGGTGTATACAGACGTAAAGGATCCCCTAGGATATTGGCTAAGTTTAAAGGAATTGCAGGTGACCCACGTGACTTACTGAAGCATAACTTATTGACAAACCCTACCTCCGAGATAGGTAAAGCTAGTCCTGAGAATGCAATGAAGCTCACAAGGTTGGTTAAGCTAGCCACTGAGGATAAGAAGAACTTCCTTAAGCCTCCTCTTATGACTTTTGGTTATGGTCAAGAACTAAATAGCATGAAACATTATGCTGTTAAGGCAGTTATATCAAACCCAAACTCAGAGATAGGTCTTCTTGCTGGTGAAGTAGGTACTGACAAGGCAATAAATATTCTTACTGATTCACTTAAAGATAATATTTTAGCTACTGTAGGTTCTGATGTTGTTAACTATGTTGGTATGCTTAAGAGTTATGTGAAAGTCGCTGGGTTTGTAAATGAACCTATCATCTACTCACAACCAACAGGTCAGCAAACGTCTATCAGTGGCACTGTTATGACTGAAACTAGGTTAGCGTCTGCTGCTGTCACTCGTACTCGTAAGAGGAATGAGAAAGGTCAGTTCTTTGATGTCACTAATAAGAAGAAGTTTGTATCACGTAACAAGGACGGTATTTATATTAGTGAAGGTGGTACCAGTAAGTCTGCTGTTACATCAACGTATGACATAGAGACCTCAGCATTGTACGAGAGGAATGGTGTTGCAGGTTTAGGTGCAAGTCAGGGTGTATTAGCTCAGACTACTATTGGTTTTGATGCTGCATCTGTTGTTGCCTTAGTCACTGGTAAGTCCCTTGCTAAACTTCGTGCTGCTCAGAATGGAAGAAACCCCTACTTGATACCTGTCTATGATGAGATCATAACAGATGCAGGTTCATTTAGGTCTGCGTATAAGGCTATAAACGATGCTTGGTTAGACACAACATTAGACTATGACATCATAGGTGAGATGCAGAAAGGTATCCGTGAGGCTACTCAAAGAGGTCTTGCTAACCTACGTGCAGCGGCAGAAGGTAATCCTTTAGGCTTCCCTGCAGACCCTAACTATTCCAAGTATGTTTATAGTGAGATGATGGGTATGGGCAGTGATAGTTCTATCTACTCTTCTGAACTTAAGTATAGGTCTCTTAACTATGTGAATAGCCTTGCCAGTAAAGCTGAGGGTATGATTGAGGAACCTTGGAATCTTATCACAAACAAGGATCTATACCAGATATCACTTGCAGTTCTTAACGATAGTGGTGTGAAGAACCTTGCGAAGTCCTTTGAGAAACTAAGGTTACGTGCAAAGGAAGGACGTAAGCGTATCAGAGCTAAGGCTAAGGATGTACACCAGTATACTTTAGATTCATTACGTGAAGCTGATTAAACATAACAATAGATAATAAAAAAGAAAGCCCCCAAGGAATCCAATTAAGGATCCCAAGGGGGCGTTACCCTCAGGTATACATTACGTATACTTGGGGGTTATTTTATTACTCATCTTTGGTAGCATCAGCTACAGTCATTCGTCCTGATTCTCGTTGAGCTTCAGCATGAGCCATAGCTTCTTCTTCTGAGAGACCCTCAGCCAGTGCACCTGCGTAGTTATTATCCCAGACTTTACTAAGGATAGCTTCATTGATCTCAGGTGTATAGGCAAGGGCTGGGTCAAGATTAAACATCTCAACGTACTCCATATCGTCAATACCCGGAACTATATTGTAGGACTTCTTTTCATTACTCATCTTTTACAAATACTCCATCTACCATACGACCCGTGCGTACGTTAATTTTATTATAGGCTTCCTCTAAACATTCTGTCAGAGACAAACCCCATAGGTTCGCTTGGATGGCTAGGGTCACCAGCACATCTCCCATCTCATCTCGTACTCGATCTACATCACCTTCATGTATCTCCTTAATCATCTCTTGAGATTCTTCTGAGAACTTGAGCAGCTGTTTACTTCTCCTTTCCACAAGATCTTTATGTTCAAAGATATCTCCAAGGATACCCTTGCGGTTACCCCAATCAATCACATTGTTTTCTAACTCTTCAAAGATCATATACATTACTCCTCCCCTTCATCAGGATCTATAGAGTCTTGAGCTATAGATAAGAATACAAAGTTAGCAGATGCTTGAAGCACACCCAGCATAGCTACGTTAGTCATCTTGCCGTTGTACTCTTGTATTAAATCGTTTAAGTCTTGAAGCATACTGTTTTCAGATGCATACTTTTCGGGGAATTGTGTTACGTTACTCATATAATTATCCTTAACAAAAGAAATAGTCAGAAGATATGATCTCAGATATATCTAAGTCACCAAGCTCTGGTTGTTTAAGTTCATAGCCCTCTCGGGTTTCTAGTAGCATCTCTTCTATAGCAGTAAAGAAGTTAGTGCTGTTGTACATCATAGCAAATTGCCACTTGGTGTGGTCAACAAGTTTATTCACATCACATGAATGGGTCGAAAAAGAATCATGTATAGCTCCAAAGTCTCCAGAGAAACTCTGAATAACTTTAGCCATGTGCGCTGCGTCCATTGAGTGGACAAAGTTAGGTGAGCATCCAGATGCAAACGATCTCCTACATGGCAACAGATCGCCATTGGAAGTGATGTAAGGTATCTTAATGCTGTGACCTATCTGACCAAGACCACGGATGGTACTGCGTACAGTGATGTTCTTCTGCCTCCACACTTCATACAACACTGGGAATCCTGAGGGAGTTGTCCAACGTGTACATGTCTCACCTGTTGATAAGATATGGTCAGTCATCTTCTGTATAAACTTCATGGTCTTTAAGGGTCCTACGCATGTGTCATTGATTGCAAGTATTAATTGCTTTGACAGAGGGGTACAGTCATCTTCAGTGATATTGTACATCTTATCATAGCCTTCAACCTTACAGTCGTAGTACATGTTAGCAGCTATCTTTTTCTGACCAGCTGAGTAAGCCCTTGTCATGGAGCCACGTTTAGCTATCCCTTTCCTGATAGCTTTCATTGGTATGTTACGTTCAGCAAACCACTCAGGCATCCTGTCGATAAGACGTTTAGCCACTTGAACATAGAAGTCTTTCTGTATTTCGCTTGGTACTAGGGACACAAGCTCACCAGCTTCTTTGTCTTTAGAGATAGCTGCCAGATGTTGCCAACCATTATTACTCCCGTCAACCGGGATAGGTGTACGACTCATGTGTACTTTATTATTTAGTACAGCATTGTTATAACCTGCCACATCTAAGCAACATGCAAGAAAGCTAACGGGCTTTTCTGCTTCTGTCCTGAAGCTTTGTCCATCCGCTAATTGGTTTATCCAAGTCAGGTTGTTTAGGGTCCACAACTCTCGATCCTTTAGGGTCATCTTGTCTACTGAGATTGTGGATAATCCTTCGTCTTGAAGATAAGTTTTGTAGTCCGCTGTCGCCCATTCGGGTAGTTCCTCCAGTTCATATGATTGATTATAAGAACAAGCTGTATGTATGCACAACCACCTGTATCCCTCAGTGTCCATAGCTTTTGCATAAGCAAACTCAAAGAGTCCTTTAGATACATCAGACCCTTGGAAGTTTAGGAATGGCTCAGTGTAGTACACACGTCCACGATAGTCACACTCTACCATCTGATAGAAGTCACGTAGTCCTATGGCATGTACCTTAGCCATGACAAACTTCATCTCTATAGCTTTTGATTTAGCTTTTATAGACTCATCTTCAAGATCTATGAACAATCCTAGGTTAGTCTCTAAGGCTTTGGCAACTGTACTGTTGAGTCTCCAAGGTGTTTGCTGTAGCTTGTTAAGGGCAGTGATAAAAGGTGCTCCTATAAGCTGCTTAAAGTCTTCCTCTGAACTCATACGCTTTATGTATGGCCTCTTGGTGAACTCATTACGCAATGACATGATGTCTTTTGGGGGTGTGAAAGACGTACCTATAAGCGTACTCTTTATATACTCAGGTGGTAGGTCTCCAAGGGTAGCCCATGTGCTTAGCAACTGTATAATGTACGGTGCACGAAACCCTTTGTACTCTCTTTCAATATGGATATAACCCAGTTGAAAGAAAGCTTCTAGGTATAGGTCACCTACTGCCAGAATCTCTTGATGGTTAGTGTTTAGTACACCTAAAGCAGACAGCACCTGTAAGCCTATCACAGACGATGTGACGGTTAGTTTAAAGGGGCTAGCTGATGACCTTCGGGACTTCTGATAAGCTGCCACAGCACCTGCTACGGCCCTTACAGATAGCTTCTCGTAGCTACATCCATATGGGATCATTGAAGAGATCAATCTGGCCCCTTCTGGGGGCCTCCCACGGAACGTATTACCCTCACATCTTTCCTTGATATACTCTGTTATCTTTTCTATACCACCTGAGTTATCCAGTGTACTCGAGGAAGTCCTCTTGTCCTCTGAGTCGGTTGGTTCTGGTGTCGTAGTATGCTGAACCACAGTCTCCAGTTCGTCCTGTGAATCGTGACTTAAGTACTCGGAGTTTAATTGTGTTTCTTTCATCTTCATCTTCTGCCACTAAGTTACGAGAGAATGTAATTATATCAAAGCTGATCTGTTTAATCGAGCCTGAACCTTTGATGTCATCAATAGATGATAGGTGGCCCTCTTCAAAGGACCTACCTTGTGACTTCCTAAGGTGACTGATTAACCCTAGCCATACGTTATGCTTCTTGACTATCTTAAGTAAGTCAGACATGACTGAATCTATGGCTTCGTTACCTGTCTTTCCATCAGCCCCTTCAGATACAGCGATGGTGATATGATCAAGAATGAGATACTGGCACCCAAGCAAGCATAGGTTTTCGATTTGGTCAATGAGACTAGAATCTGAAACAGCTCCATTGTGGTCAAGTAATATGAGGCGTTCATTTCCAAATACTCTTTCAAATGCCCTACGCTCTTGCTCAACAGTCGGGTTTGTAGGAGTAAACATCTTGATAAATTTCTCTGCAGAATCTCCAATGCTTTCTTCAAGAGACACAAGGCCAATCGATTCATCGGTGTTATCCTCCAATTCTAGTATGATCTCTTTGATCATTGTTGATTTACCTGAACCAGTTCCAGATGTGAATAAGACTATCTCACCCTTACGCATACCATCTAGCTTATCGTTAAGACCTTCAAGACATTTAGGGTATGGGATAGACTCAACAGATTTACGTTCAACGTATGCCTCCCAGATAGCTTCACCACGTACAATAGCTGCAGGTGTGTAGCTTCTTGCACTAAACACAGAGCTTATGATCTCAGATGGGTTAGCTATCAGAGCATCACAGGGATCATTGGAAGACAGGGATGCTACCTTAGTTTTATCCCAACCAATTATCTTAGCTGCTTCTGCTACTGCTTTTTCTCCAGCTTCATCTTGATCAAACATTAAGATGACTTCCTTGAACGATCGTAACCAATCTCTGTTAGCTACAAGTATCTTCATGTTAGATGAGGATGGCAGGGATACCACAGGGTACACCTTCTTGTACTTGTTAAGCATAGCTTGCTGTACTGCAATAGCATCTAGCTCACCCTCAGTTATGATCACCTTGAAACCACCGGGTTGGAACTTAGACTGACCAAACAGTTCAAGCTTAGCGTTCTTGAGGTCACCTACAACTCGGAACTCTTTAGGCAGTGTACGTTTCTTATACGCAACTATCTTACCCTTGACTGTGTATGGGTAGTAGTGTGCATTAACTGTACCATTAGAGTCATAAGATACTTTCATATCGTACTCATCACATGCAGTCTTAGTCAGACCACGTTCACGTACACCTGCACTGTCATAGTTACTTATATCTTGAAGTGAATCGCCACTCATATCATACTCTCGTTGGGTATTGGGGTTAAACTTTGACACTACTGTGTCATCATATTGATCTAGGAATGCTGGCTTGTTACATGCAAAACATTTACCTCTTCCATTAGACCATAGTGCTACTGCATCTGAAGACCCACAATGTATACATGGGTAGTGCTTAGTGAATGTTGCACCCATCAGTTCCACCTGCTTTCTTTTAGGGATTTAGTATCAGTACGTCTGGTGCTTGCTTTAGACTTAGCATCAAGTCTCTGTTGTTTCTTCTCCTTTGGTTTCAATAAGTAATCTTCCGCTTCTGTAGATTTCGTCAAGTCTTGTTTTTGTTTCATTTGTTATTGCTTCTTTTGGAATGAACTTAATTGCACCTATCTGTCTGTTTAAATACAGAGGCACACCTAACAGGCATTTCTCTGTAAGAACATCTAAGTACCATTGAACTTTACACTCTCCTGCTGACAAGCCACCTCTTGTTTCAAACAATTGAATGATCTCGTAAGACAATTCAGAACCATTAGTTTTTAGTTCATTGATATGTTTGGAGGAGCTTGTGTACGACTTCCAGTTAGACTCCTTGTCTCTTTTGGTTTTCTTATATGAATGGAACTGCTTCTTACCTATGTACCTTATGGGGTTACCATCGGGTACAGATACAGTTATAAGATATATGAAACCAAAGTAATCGTCAACAACAAAGGGATCTCCTTTGTAGTTCCAATGTCCTAGTGGTTTACTCATTAACAAACACCTCTTCAATAGTTAACCTACGGAAACCGTTCCAATCCCTGCGCATGTACAGTAAGTTGAAGCAGGTCTCAAGCTTAGGTTTCCAATCACGTGGATGATGGTCACGCCATGTGTTAGCAACAGTCTCAATCATATCTTTTGTCGGTACATCTTTTAAAATCTTCTCAGCTTTCTTAGGGCCTATACCTTTTAGTCCATGAATGTTATCTGTACTGTCTCCTGTTAGCATTTGAATACACATTTTGTAATGACCTTGGTCACCGTCAATGAAGTATTGTGTCTTCTTGTTGAAGTTGTAATGCCATCCGGGAACCATGTCAATGTCTTTATCTATGTGAGCTATGATGTAATGTTCACCAGCTTCATAAGCTTCTTGCGCCCATATAGATACAATGTCATCTGCCTCACAGTTGTCAGACTTAAAGCAACCTGTTTCCCATGCGTACTCTGTCACTGCCTCTCGTCTTTCCTTGACCTTAGGATCCAGAGGTGTGCTACTCCTATTACCTTTGTAGTCCTCAGAGATATCATATCGGAAGTTACCCTTGCCTTTGACAGCTACGTAACCTTTGATACTACCTGTGTCACGCATGATGGCATCAAGTGCTTTATCAAAGTAACTCTTTGCTTGTGTGACTGAGTCTGTTGTCACTGCTATACGAAAGATGATTGAGTCAGCGTCTATAAAACACTTATCGAACTCCATCTCCTCTGTCATACAGCTCTTGTTAAACATCTCGTATACTGCATCGTTATTGTTGAACATATCTATTACTCTTTTTATCAGTGTATTTCAGCATAATTAATACCTATCTTTCCATCTCCATCCATACAAGTTACATCTACAGACTTAGGACCCTCACGGAATCCAGCTACAGATATTTCTAGTACAGTCTTAGCATGTTTAGTTGGGGTAACCCATGCAGTTTCATCATGATAGAACAAGATAGGGTATGTGTTTTCGATACCTAACTCTTTAATCTTCTTGTACTGATAGACTAACGCAGACTTACACGTTATACCTTCCAGTGTTTGAAGTAAATAGTTTAGGAGTTGATGTTCTGAACCTACGATTACTCGTCTGCCATCAGCACCTATGATAAAACCTATACCTGTCTTCATTTTGTTATGGTTGTATTCAGCTGACAAAGAATCCTTGAGTTCCTTAAGCTTAGGGAATGCTGCTTTGAACTTAGCATCTGCTTCCTTACCAGCCTTAGGGGATTTTAATCCAGTGATAACCTCACCAAGCTTAGACATACCTGCACCAAACAAATATGCATAGATAAAACTTTTAGCTTTTGTTCTTGAGATACCAAGGATAGCAGCGTTACGAGAGTGAGCATCAGTTCCATCAGATTCTTTACCCACAACAACTGAAGCTGTGAACTCATCATCTCCCATGTAATGTGCAAGACCTCTGAATTGATTACCAGCAGAGTCAGCTCCAACAAGCCTACGACCACGCTCACAAGTAAGTAAAGCTCTAAGATCCTTACCGTATTGTGCGTGTACTCCGGGAATGTTTACGATACCTCTGTGTCTGCAACGGAATGATGGTGTACCTATGGTAAACATATCACCATGAAGCCTACCATCACCCCACCTAGCAACCATTTCTATCCAGCTGTCAACCATAGATAACCTTTGACGTAACATATAGTAGTCACTTATCATTGAACCAACTATACCTAGGGGTTCTAGTGATGAGTCTGTTAGTTTAGGTGACATCTTAATCCACTTGCCTCTGACTTTCTTGAACGTCCAATCATCAGGCTTCCAACCAATGTCAGAGAGGTACTTCTTTACCTCTGCTAATTGACCTAGTCGTACCTCACTGAACTCTATACGAGAGAAAGGTCCTGTGATGAAACTCTCAGAAGCCTTAGTGTCTGCAGCTAAGTCATACCAATCAGTTATTAACTTATAGTAGTCACCATTCTTCTTTACAATCTTATCTACTTCTTTACTACCCTTAAGCATACACACACTGCCTAGCTGTGGCTCAAGCTCATCCTCAATGGCATGTAGTTTCCATGTAAGATTCTCCTTAAGTTCTTTAGCTTTAGGCATGTTAAACAACCAACCTTTAGCTGTGATCTCAGCATTAACTGTTGCAAAGTCATGCTCCAGATCTAAAGCTTGTTTGAACTGTGGTCTTGCTTTGATTTGTATTGACGCTTCTCTTGACAGTCTCTCGTATACTTTAGTGTTTAATGTAACGTCTTGTATACAATAGGTTAACATTTCTTGGTTGTAGTTAGTCCAATCGTTGTAGTCTCCTTTCGGATACTTGAAGAACTCACCCCAACCTGCAAGACCATGTCTGTGTGTGCGTTGGAACATACATAGCTGTGACATTAGCAGTGTATCCCATACAGTCTGAGAGGGCCTAGGTTCCCATCCTAGAAGTCTTTTAAGAACTGGTAGGTCATATCCAATTATGTTGTGACCTGCTATTAGATCAGCTTCTAGGAGCTTCTGAAGCCCTTCTTCCAAGGATGGTAGGTTGTCATCATAATCTGAGTAAGAATATATCTCTTTAGTGGTGATATCTTGCATTACAAGACACCATATTGTGTCTACCTCAGGGATAAGTCCGTTAGTTTCTAGATCCCAAATCAATTTAGTTGTCATAGTCAGTCCTCCCAGACCGTTAAGCAGTTTACAGTGACCTTGCTTAGGTCAATTAGTTATTTCACCAGCCCCAAGAAGAGCCAGACATTCCATCAGCTGAGTAATCAGTGACACGTCCTTCAAAGAAGTTCTTGAAGCTGTCACCATTGAGTACCCAATCCAACCAAGGAAGTGGGTTTTCTTCTATATTCCAGTTAGGCTTGAGACCTAGGTTAGTCAGTCGTCTGTCCGCGATATATCGAATATAGAGCTTGACTTCTTCTGCTGTGAGACCTTCCATAGGTCCCATTTCAAACGCAAGATCGATAACTTTGTCTTCAAGATTGACAGCAGTTCGGTACATTTCATAGATAGATAGTTTAAACTCATCATTTACAACCTCCGGGTTTTCATTTGTGTATGTTCGGAACAATTCGGTCATACCAGCTACGTGCATAGTCTCATCACGGATACTCCACTCAACAATCTCACACATTCCCTTAAGTTTACCATACCTTTGGAAGTTTAACAGCATTACAAATGCAGAGAATAGAGACATACCTTCGTTACATACAGTTTGAGCCAATGCTTTTGCTAAGCCTTGCTTAGTATCTGGGTCAAATGTTTGCATGAACTCTAGTTTGTCGGACATTTCTTTGTATTCTAGGAATGCAGCGTACTCAGACTCTGAGAAACCAAGTGTATCGTTGAGTAATGCATAGCTACGCATATGAATTGTCTCTCTTTGAGCAAAAGACAGCATCATCATACGTGCTTCATTGTTTTTAATGCGAGGTAGAAACACATCCACGTAACTACCACCTACGATTACATCAGATTGTGTGAATAATCTTAGGATTTGGGTGATAAAGTTCTTCTCTGATGAAGAAATCTTACCAGACTTCCATTGTACAACGTCCTCGTTTAGATCACACTCCCACTCACCCCAATGTAATTTGTCATGTTCAATCGCTTGAGTGACAAAACTACTGTAGTTGAAGGGTTTAAAGGCTGGTGATGCGGTTAGTAAGCTCATTTTCCTTGCTCCTTTATTGATTCTATCTTTAACGCGTTTTCAATTGCTATGCTGATCACCATCCAATCAATCATAGCCTCGGTCTTAGTCTTAGGTGGGTAACTAAACTCGGGGCATGTAACCAAATTTATATACTCTTTCTTAATTCTATCAAGGTCTTTAGTGTTCATCATTCACCTCATCTGGTCTCTGGTATTCTTCTAATTCATCCATTGCTTTAACATAAGCAACCTCAGCATCTACATAAGCAGCATAAGCAGCAGCATAAGCAACCTCAGCAGCCTCAGCATCAGCAGCTAAAGCAGGAGAAATAACATCATCCCAAGGATCATCCCAAGCATAAGCATAAGCAGCAGTAGCATCAGCAGCAATAGCATCAGCAGCATAAGCAGCAGCTTTAGCGTCTACAACCTTTGCCTCTAGTTGCTCTAGTTTAGTCACTGGCTTGCTCCTTTATGTATTCTTTTAATTCAGTCATTTGGTTACCCCTGACAACTTAGGCATTCATCATCTCCTTTAAATATGTTTCTTATTAGTTGCCTGATAGTAAGTTTACAATAGCAGCACCATCAGTAGCCATAGTTACCTGAGCTTGTACAAAGTAAACTATAAGAAACAATTAGTTGTTATCCTTGGCAGCTTAAGCACTCATCATCATCCACACTGTAGTCCGTTAGGGCTACTCTGGTAGGTTTAAAGCTGACGGTATCAGCCTTAGCACCTGCACTTGTTCGTAAGTAATAGAGTCCTTTTAGTTTCTTATTGAAGGCGCGTAGGTGCACCTCATTTACGTACGCTTTGTCGGTTCCTGAAGGAAAGAATAAGTTTACACTTTGTCCTTGACAAATGAATGGTTGTCGTTCTGCAGCATGATCTACTACCCATCTTTGGTCTATCTCAAATGCTGTTTTGAATACATCTTTATCCCAATCTGACATCCAATTTAAATGTTGAACACTACCCTCATGTAGTATGATTGATGTCCATTGCTTTTCTAACCAAGATTCGTCATCACTATATTCTTTTAGTTTAGTATCAAGGTAAGAGTTCTTAACAAGATGTGCACCAACTCTGGTCCTGTGGGTGAATGCATTAGATTTTAGAGGTTCAATAGATGCTGAGCATCCTGCAATAATAGATGAGTTGGCATTAGGTGCTATAGCTAGTAGGTGAGAGTTACGTACTCCTTCTACATCTGGGCAAGCCCCACGTTCCTCAGCTAGATATACAGAAGCAGATCGAGCTTGAGCTTTGATGTGCGTAAACATATCAGTGTTGTATGCAGTAGCCATAGGAGTTTCCCACGGTATCCCTACACGCTGTAATGCACTATGGAAGCCCATAGCACCGAGACCTAATGAACGCTCTTGTGTGGCACTATAGACAGCCTTACGGAGTTCTTTAGGTGCATGGAAGCAGAAGAAGCTTATTACGTTGTCAAGCATGGTGATAAGGTCAGCTACCATAGTGGTTTCTTTCCAATCCTCATAGTATTCAAGGTTTACACTTGACAGGCAACAAACTGCCGTACGCTCTTCATTTGTCGGTAAGTGAATTTCATTACAAAGGTTTGAACCTTTGATGGTTAAACCTTTCTCTCTCATTTCTGGTGGTAGATGCCTGTTGGCTTCATCAATGAAGTTTAGGTACGGTTCACCAGTACGGAATCGTGTCTCTACAAGACGTTCCCATAGATCCCTTGCAGGTAATGTATCTCTTACTGTTTGATCGTTAGGGTCTACCAGATCCCATGTTCCACCTGACATGACTGCATCCATAAACGAATCTGTAATGTTTACAGCGTTGTGAATGTTGAACGCTTTGCGGTTAGGGTCACCGCCTGTGGGTACACGTATGTTGATGAACTCAACAATGTCTGGATGACTTATGTCCATATAAGCAGCATAAGAACCCTTACGAGTCTTACCTTGCCTGTAAGCAGTCATATCTGCATCAACAGTTTTTATGAAGGGAATTGGAGATGGAGCAACATCGCTGACAGACCTAATGTCAGACCAATGACCACCAACACCACCGCCTTTGACTGAAAGCCAACGTAGCTCTGTACTGTGTCCAATAAGGCCATCGAGAGAATCAGGAACATAAGATAGGAAACAACTAATAGGAAGACCACGTACTTTTTCTCCGAGTGCTGGTGCGTTAGATAAGATAGGTGAGCTAAACATAAACCAACCTTTACTTGCATAGTCATATATTCGCTGTGCTAGGTCATAATCAGTTTTACAGAATGCCATAGCAGCTCTTGCATATGCATCTTGTGGGTCTTCATCTTCATGACAGTAGTAATCTTTTAGGAGTGTGTATGCTTGGTTTGAAAGTAAACTGTTTCGTGAGTAATCAACTACAATGCTCATCTATCCACTCCTGTGTTTTAGTTATACTTTTGAAACCTACGAGAGTTGCTCCAGTTGCTGTGTTTAGTACTGTGGGAACACTTCGTACCTTATGGTGAATGGCGGATTCTATGTCTTTGCCAATGTCTATTTCGTCATAGTCAATATTGTTATTGTTAAGGACAGCGGATACAGCTTTGCATGGCTGACACCCTTCTGTGTAAAACTTGATAATCATTCTTTGCCCCTGTTATCTTTGTAGTTTTCTAGTGCTTCTTCTATTCTTGCTGCTGATAACGCATCAACTAATTGACCTAGTGTTATCAGTTCATCATCATCTAATTTATACTGCAGTAGGGTAGGTACACCCTTTTTATATCTAATTACGGTAGACCTTAGCCATGTAAGTGTGTCGAATACCATATTAACTCCCATTCATTGAGTAATACCTGTCAAATGCTTTGGTTATCTCACGACAGAATACAGATCGTACAATGTCATCAGGGTTGTTGAAGTCAGTGACTCCTATATTCTCAGATACTTCTGGAAGTGAAGTGTCTTTGTGCATGTCTATTAGTAGCTTTAATCCAGACTTTAAACCTAAACGAGCCTGAGGTATGTCACCACAAATGACAACTTTAGAGTCCTTACCTATTCTTTTGAGGAACATTTCTATTTCTTTTGGTGTTGTATGCTGCGCTTCATCTAGTATCACAAAAGAGTTATCAAAGGTACGACCTTGCATATACTCAAATGGGACTACTTGAAGTGTTCCGTCTTGGTATGATTTCTCAAAGTTTCCATTTAGATGTTTACGAAGTATATCAGTGTAAGGTGTAATCCAAGGTGCCATTTTATCTATCTCTTCTCCGGGCAAGAAGCCAATAGATTTAGAGTCTGATACGTTTGGTCTGCATAGTACAATCCTACTATCCCTGTTATCTATCTTAAACTGAGCTGCCATAGTGGATGCAATATATGTTTTACCTGAACCTGCAAACCCTGTACCTACAGATACTACATTTTTATCAATAGAGTTAATGTATTTTGATTGATTCTGAGACAGTGCTTGTAAACCTAACGAGTTACTTGGTACTTTCTTCTTGATGTTTGTCTTCTTCAACTTCTGGTTCTCCGATTAGGAATTTAATACTAATTTGTAATCCATCTTCAGTTGCCATTTCAACAGCTTCTGATACTTTAAGGTACAGTTCACTTTCAAGATCTATGTGGTATTTTGTTTCCATCCAGAAAGCGTACAGAGGGTTGAGTATGAATAGTATCACTGAAGAGAACACTGCGAGTGCTGTTGCCAGCCAAAGTATTTCAGTTATCATTGTAATTATCATTTATTGTCTCTGTCTAGGAACTCTAGTTGCATTTGTAATACGTGAATAGCTTTTGTTATATCTTGACGATGTGAATCTTTATCTCTTGTCAGGTATTTACCTACTTTTGTGTATATCGATGCACGTACACCTTCATAACCGAAGTTAGCAAAGGTAGCTTCAAGTGGTTGTATTCCTTGATTTTTATAATGATCACCACCTACTTGTGAGTTTGTTGCAATTTCTTTATATGGTAATCCAGTGTCACAAGATATACCTGCTTTTTGCATTTTATCTATTTGTTTATTACGAAGATTAGCTGCATCTTTGAATATTTGATGCATCTTTGCTTCATGTAAAGTTCCATTAGTTGCATTGAAGTATGCTTTGTGTGTGTTGTGTACATCTTCTTGTAGTCTATCTAGTTCACTCTTCATGTTTCTTTTACACTCTGCAGTTGTAATGCTTTTACGTAATTCATCAATATCCCCGAAGTCATCGAACCAAGGTTCTATTTTCATAATATCTAGATCCATTTACTTTGTACTCCTGTAGTTTTAGTTTTGTAAGTTTCCTTTTATATATTTAATGGCTCTTTTCATACGAGGAATATTATCATTGAACCCACCTAATGCTCTGTTGCAGCTATGACATAACCATCCTCTGAATTCTTCCGTACTATGGTCATGGTCAAGAACCCAAGCACCTGAGTTACCCCCTCTTCCTTCTGCTTGTTCCTTACAGCATAAGCATATGGGACATTCATACCCTTCAGGTGGCTGACCATGTATGGATTTAAGATACTTACGCACCTTACCTAACTCATTGTTACATGATTTACATTCCGCTCTAAGATAAGTACCTCCACCTGATGGTCCAAAGTATGAAGTAGGTAGGTTGTTCTTACACTTGGAGCATGTTTTTGTATCTTTACATGTAGGGTTTTCAGATGATACTTTTATGTTTTCTGTGAATAACTTCATTTGTTCACATTTCATATTGTACACACTACTTTTTTATTAGCTTGATACACGGCTTCTGCGAATCCTCTTGGAGTTGCTGACCTTATGTTCTTTGTCTTCATTGATTTACCTCCAAGCTTTCTGTGTTGTGTACTTGAACCGTAACTTTCACAAGGTACTGGATCTTTTGCTGGCATTTTGAACTTACCACCTGTCCATAAACATGTTCTTTTAGAGTATGCATCTTTTGGTGCAATGTACTCTGGATACAGTGGGTGTATTTCTTCACCTTCTTTGATGTAACCACCGTATTCATATGGGTGGAAACGATAGTCTGGTCGACGCCACTTAGTTGACAGGACTGACACTGGGTTTTCTATGTAATATGGTACTTTGAGATCGTTAAACAACTCAGCACACCATGTTGCGTACCCTACTGCTTTTCTTTGGAACTGAGGGTCTTTGAAGTATTTAGCTTTAAACCATGCAGCACCACTTACAGCTAAGTCAGTGCATACAGGGAAGGCCATTGCGAATACAATATCTTCATCTCTATCGTTAAAGTCAATCCATAAGTCATTTATTGATTTATAGTCATGTAGGTCTGCATGTAAGTAGTAGATTGCTCCACCACTTTCATACTTATCAACACGTGCTTTCTCCCAACTGTCTCCTTCATGCTGTATGTCGAAGCAGTAACAAGTATGCCCTGCTTTAGCCCAAGGGATTGCAGCGACACCTGTGTAGTCATATAATGAAATTACAATACTCATAATAGTCCTTTAGCTTCATCTATCTTAGGTTGAAGTTTATAGTAGTGAATCATATTACCAATACTACCAATAGACTTGGAAAGCTTAAGACTACAGTCTGTGTAAGATACATTTGCAGCTCGTAGTGCTACTAGTTCTTGTATTTCTTCTGGAGTGTAACTGTTTACACTTACATTTTCTCCTTTACGTAGATGGTCACCAATCTTAGGCCTGAAAACGATTCCCGTATGCATACTCTTCTCCATCTGTTTCTGATTCAGCTATGTTTTTATCATGCTCGTTTATACAATGATCGTATTTAATCCAGTCTTTTATATTGTTTTCATCAAGCACTTCTAGAAACTCACTATCTCTTTGAATTGCTCTGTAATAATCTTCTGGAACTAGAATCATTTTAGCTTCAACTCCAACATTATTGTCAAAGCTTTTTTGGATTGCAGTCAGCATTTCTTTGTTTAGTCTTCCACGCATTTTATTCACCCTATTACTATTGATAATATTACTATTGGTGATAGTATAAGTCCGACATAGATGAACCCACTAAGTAACTCTTTTAAGTTTTCTTTCATCTTTCTTTTCCTTATCAGGTTTAGAGAATATCTTGTCATAGTTATCTCTGAACTTCTTAGTGTTGCTTTTAGATACAAGTGCATCACCAGTTATGTTGTTATAGCTAGTCATTTACTACTTCACCTTCAATATCTTTTAGTGGTTTTAGTATAGGCTCATTGATGATTGCTAGTTGTTGAGCTAATTCCTCATCAGTTAAGTCTTCTAAGTTAATGTTTGTGTTGATATTCTCGGTACGTTGCAGTTTAGGTTGTTGGTATTCAGCAATAGTTGCAGCAAGTTTTGAGGCTTCTGCAGGGTCACCATCTTGAATGGCTCTGAGCATCATGATTTGCATTACAGTTAAGCCAGAGGGCATGTCACTGATTACACCATCTGAAAGATACTTTAGTATTTCTACAGTTTCTTTCATCTTTTCACGTGCTTCTTTGTTGGACCTACGCTTTTCAATGCTTTTCTTTGACATCATCTTCATATGTTCCTTATCCCATTTAGGTTTAAGGTTTGCAAGTGAAGATTCTGTGATTGCTATTTTAGGTTTCTTTGTTAGGTTTTCAGGTTTTACAATTCCTTCCACGTACTTAACGTGTTCTTTCATCTTAGGTTACTCCTTAGTTATTTAAGTTCTTTAAGGTACTTAAAAGATCTAGAGAGTAACCTAGATGTCAAGGCTTTGTCATTTATCTATAAAAGATATGATCATCTATCCTGAAAAGGACTGTCATATGGTCTGCCCAGTATGGGTTTACATAGGTTGCATGGTAGTGTGTTGCTCCATTTGATATATCAGTTACTCTGCCATAGAAAATGTTAGCAGCTAGAATGGTCGCTTCTAGCATAGCTTTGTCGTTTGTAGGTACGTCAGACATTCCATCACAAAACCAAGAATATTGACATTTGTGTCTTATGGGGTTTTCCATATCCCATGCATGGTATTTGGCTTGTTTGACTACTTCACATACAGTGTCTGGATAACGTTCATCGTTGACCCTGTTCATTGTACTAAAACCGACTGCTAGTTGACCTACTACTGGTTGGTCTCTTGCCTCAAAGTATAGGTTTAAGGCCAAACACATGACTGCTTCTAACATAATTTATTACCCTTGTATTCTGATTACTTTAAGCATTTTAGCCCCATGACCGGGGTATGCCACTACTTTTACTGATTTATCCCAACATGCCCTACAGTCTTTACATTGACCATCTCTTGTGTAAGCACCACATTCGAAAGCTTCTTTAGGTGGCTTTGTACTCCAGATGGTTGATGTTGTATCACCTTTTATAATTCCACCATTGATAGAATCTGAGGATAGACGTACTACTGCATTTGGAAGTTCAGCTATTTCATTTAATACTTTGGTGAACTTAGGGAACTTGTGTTGTCTTGTTGGGAACCAGTGTTTGGTTGTTGGTGTTCTTTTAATAACTTGTTTGATCTTCTTAGCTAATCTGAGGTCATAGCAATCACCGCTGTCAAACCATCGAAATAGTTCATCATTGAATATTGCTTCTACCATGTTATCAACCCAATCCTTACGTTTCCAATCTTCTTTGTTATGTATTCTTGGGGCTTTAACATTGGGCATATTGTACATACCTGTGGTTGCGTAACAACCTTTACATGCATCTACAAGTTCTATAATGCCTTTGATGATTGATTTTATACTTCCGGGGCATGTTTTCAAGGCTTCCAATGACCATGATTTACATTTACGTGGCATCTTACTTGTTTTAGAGAGTTTAATCATGTTACTTCCTGTCGATTATATTAAGAATGAAAGATATAATCATTATTGTAGGTATTATAAATACCATATGAGCCTGTCTCAATGGTCCTTTTAGGTACTTCTGGTACATTCCTTTGTCACTTGATTTAAAAACAAAGGGACCTTTTCAGGCCCCTTTATATTTATTTAAAAATCATCATGTGTTGCTACAGCATCATCACTTTCAATGTCGAAATCTACTGATCCTGTGTACTCAATTAGGTTAGTGATTTGGATTGCACTAAGACTTGTTGAGATACCCTGACGACCAGCTACATCGTATTCATTTCGATATACTTTAACGTTACCTGTGGAACCATTGCCGATGTTGTTGAACACTTCGATTGTATTCTTCTTAGCATCTACAAGGGCTACTGGGAAGTTAGGAGAACCGTCATGTTTTAAAGCTTTACGCTTGATGTTAACCGCTACGTTCCCGTTTTCCAAGGTTCGTAGCTTACCCATTTCTGAAATCTCATCAGCTCGGTCTTCTGGTACTTCGATTTGAACTTCCCATTGAAGTGTGCCAAAAGGTGATACAGGCTTAGCTGGATCTACCTTTAAGTAGTTTAAGGTTACGTTGCGTAAGATAGATGTGCCTAAGTTTGTGTCGCTCATGTATGTATATCCTTTTAGATTATAGTGATAGTGTTGCTTGTGTTTCAAGGTCGCCTTTATACAGAGGCGTGTCTGTTAGTGTGTCAGCTTTATCTTCGATCTCGTTGACAATAGTATAAGTCGATGCACGACCTTTCATATTGTTATAGTCTGAAGGGATAGCTACTACATCCTTTGGGTTGATACGAACAGCCATGAGATGACCATCATTTCGTACAAAGTTCCGTGCGTACTCATATCCTGCGAAGTGTAAACCTGCAGAACATGTACGGTTCTTGTCCTCGTCTACTAGGTTACGTGGCATAGTAGGTTGTGCACCTACGCTGTTATCCATAGTATCTGTGTGGCAATCACGGTACTCTGAGTTTACTGCTTTGTATGCAACGAAGTGCCCGTCATCTGTGATAGGCAGCTTAGATAGTTCTAGGAACCCGTATAGCTCCTGTACCGCACGATACGAAGGGTTTGCTAACAGGTTACGGAAGAACAGCTCTAAGGGCTTTACACTGGCGTAACTGCTCATCAAGTCGAAGATACGCGCAGCCATGTTATCTGGTATGCGGTAGTCATCTAGGTATAGGCAGTCACCTACGAGTTCAAAGCTTGTATCAGCAATGGCTCGTTTGGCAGTCCTGCGGTTATCAATGAGATCTAGTGCTTTGTCATAGAAACCTTCTAAGACTAAGTCTTTGATCTCTTCAAAGAGTGTATGTGACGAGGTTACTGTTACAGGTTTTAGTTGATCAAAGACTGTTACAGAGTTATCTGTGATTATATTCATTTGAAATTACCTACAATTAAGTTTATTGTTTGCTTGAGACTCTTTCGTTCTTTATCCCAACTTCTGTCATGGAATGTAACTGTCAGAGTTTCTGCGTAGTTATCTTCTGCATGTTTTGCAAGCTTCATAACGCTTGTGTTAACTTTAGCTTTAGATGTTGGTACTTTGATATCTTTTGTGGATATCATGTATGATTCTGACATTGTTAATCTGCTTTCATCGAACTCAACTTGAATTAGATTACAAGCATTTGATAGTTTCTTCAGTTTACATAGGTATCCTTTAGTTTCATGGTTAATGATGTCGTTAAATTGTTTACTGAACAAAGGGGTACAGTTAAGTACCTTTTTGATTTCATCGTATTTAGCTTCAGCATCGTTAGCTTTCTTAAGTTTAGCACGTAGACCTTTGATTAGTTTATCTTCTAGGTTATGGACCGAGACCCACTTACCACTTTTATATGCAGCAGACTTAGCTACAGCCATTTGTGCATAAGATCTAAGGGCATATATTTCTAAACCTAATACGCTTGTCAGAGATGCAAGGTATGATTTCTCAGACCTCAAAGTCCAGTTAGACATTGTTGTAAAATAGCCTTCATCTGGGAGTATTTTAAGACTCCGTTTGATTACTTCACCTCTTTGATCAATAAGGAATACTTGATCAGGCTTACTGAAGACTTTTGATGATGCACTTTTTACTACAACAGGCATAGTCATTATGGTTGACAATCTAATTGGATTGAATCCCATATTCTTTAGACGTATTTCTATTTTATTTGCAGCATCTTGAAACAACTTTGACTTACCTTCTGTTGGGAACACAACACTAGAGTTCATGACAAGAGCATCTTTATGCATTTGTATTACTTTATTAGCTCTAGGTGACAGGTCATTTAGGTACACTTTACCGATATCATCATTATTATTGTAAGATCTTGAGTTTATACCTCTCAGGATATTAGATACACTGCCACCATTGTATGTTGGTCGTAGTGTCTTATAATATGATCTATTTTCTTTTACAGTAATACCTTTGATTTGACCGTCAGTTATGTCTATTAGTTGGACACCTGTTAGCATCTCATCCTTGTAAGAATACAGGCTTGTTTCAAAGTCTTTAATTCCTATCCATTCAGTGATTCTGTTTTTAAGGACATGTACAAGCTCTACCTCATTGGCTGCTTGTTCAACTCTATATGCAAAGTCATGAATGTAGTCATCTTTGATTTCATTAAGCTTATCTGTTACAAACTTTATACTTTTAGGTGTGAACTCTAATGATTCCCTTGATGGAGGAATATCAACTTCACCTAGTTTTGCTACAAGTGTTAGCTCTAGACGTTTAAGGGATTCCCTGACATCATCTGGGAAGTTTGAAGTGCTTGAAGTGTAAGGAATACCACCCATTACAATAGTAATGTCTGAGTAGTAGTGTCCAGACTTTATATCATATCCCATATGTAACTCTGGAATATCATCCCACTCAAAATCATCATAACCACTTACGTTAGGTTTTACATCGAAGTATGCTAATTGCTTTGCACATTCTCTCCTAAAGCTACCAACGCTGCCATTCTTGGTGATATCTACTGTGATTTCAAGACCATTACATTCGTCTGTAAGCTCTGATCCGATTAAGGATACTGTGGGCATACCTTCGTCTTTAAAGGCTGTGTAGACGTATACAGTGCCATTCCAGAAGTTACGAATTGTATACTGGTCAGTGATAGCAAATGGAGTCTTGGAACCTAAACCATAAGCTCCAATTGATAGGTCTTCATGGTCTTTGGTGGAGTGTCCAAGGTTTGTGTAGATATCATAGAACTCATCAGGATCGATACCAGTACCAAAGTCTCGTATCGTAAAGATATTAGAGACCCAAGATGGTAGCGTGATGTCAAATGGTAAGTTTGCTTTACCTGCGGCTACATGAGCATCACGTGCGTTGGCTGACAGTTCCCTGATGACTGCACCTTCTTTGTTTTGGTACAGTTTATCGGTTAAGATGGAGAACATCTTAGCATTCATTTGCATCTGAAATGATTGAGTGTGCTGTACACCCATGACTTGTGCTGCGTTACCGTAGTTTGATAATTGCATTGTGTTTACCTATTGGTTTATATGCTAAAGGTACTTAAAAGATTATTCTCTTAAGCACCTGATTTGTTGGTTAAAGTAGCCCTTTACCTGACATACTGATCTTACTTCGATCTGCTGCAAGGTATTGTAGGTCACCTGATTTACCTATATCAAAGATCATAACTTGAGATCGCATGATAGAAGGTATGTACACCTTACATTTGATCTGGTTAGTTTTTATTGACATTACTTCATTGATTTTGAAGTTAAGAGTAAGCATTGGACCTACACTGGTTTTGTAGGTTGCTGTGAAGAAACGTCCACGGCTGCTTTGAAGTTGTTGTTTAAGTATATCTACTCTGCGCATAATGTGCATCCTGTTGGTTTTGTTGGTAAAAGGGTGATACTCTACCTATTGCTTACAGTACATCTGTATAGGCAGAGCATCTTAGTTGGTTATGAGAGATACCACGGTAGTATCATTGCTGATAGAAGGATTCCAAGAGCCATCCAGAGCCAAGGATTCTCATCCTTGATAGGTATTTCATCGGAACCTATGATAGTATGATAGTTTAGTGGCATGTTTTCTGAGTTGCAGACAATGACTTCTGCTCCTTGGCCTCCAGCTTCTAATGTGAGGTGTTGCATAGCAGTTGGAATTGCTTCCAATCTGTTGTTTTCCTCTACATACACTGAGTGCTTGCAGCAGTTGTTTATGATAAGGTGAAGTATATACATGATTATCTTGTCCCATGACTAATAGACCACTCTAATTCAAGCTGTCTACTTAGCTCTATAAGTTCTAGATTACCGTTTACACCCATTACGAACCATTTTGGCTCGAAATACAGATGATGCTGCTTTAGGTCCATACGTAGGTATGTGTTTTCACTACCTTCAAGTTTGACTGTGTTAGCAATCCACTCTTCGCTAGATGCAATACGTTTGTCGTATGCTTCCATTGTGAGGTGTTCTGGTTTAGTAGTCATAGTTTTCCCTCTTGGTTAGATATTTTATTACTTCATTTTAAACAAGATGATTTCAGTACCATCTTCTTTTACGATAGGTATGTACGGACTATTTGTTGGTTCTTTCGGCCCAACATATGTCCACTCCATTCCTTGACTTTGATTAATTTCTACTTGTTTTAAGAAGTCTTGGTTATCTACTGCGAACATTAAGACTAAGAGTATAAACATTACTCCACCTCTCTGAACAGTACATCACCAAAGACGTATTCCATGAGATTATCCATTTGCGTATCTACAGTTTCTTCATCTGATTGGCGTTCTGCCATCTTATCATGATACTCTTCTTGATGTGACATGGTTAATTCCTCTTAGCTTTAGTGGTATATTGAACAGTGTGTAAAAAAAAGGCAGGAGACTCCGTTAGGAGCCTCCGTGTGGTGCTATGTTAGAATGGTACTGAAGCGAGAACATCTTCTTCAGTGGTCTCTTCTGCTTCGTCAAAGACATCTAGGACGCTGAATGGTTTTACCATTTTCATAACTTTAACAGCAGCAAGGTTATAGAATACTCCTTTAGTGGTGTTAACCACTTTAAAAGCTAGCTCTACTTTACTTCCAGCACCAAGCTCAGTTGTGATAGCACGTTTAGAACGGTCTATCATAGGGATGTTGGGGATGCGATCCCCGTTTGGGTATGACGCGTTGGAGTTAATCCAACCACTGCCATCCTTATTCGCTTTGATGCCCACTTCCTGCAAGCTTGTACCACTTGCAAGGATTGAATACTGGTCTCCAAAATCACGGGTAACTGGCGTTATTAGACGCGTGTTAACGATGGTGATGTTACGAACTACTTTAAAATCTGACATAATTATGATCCTTTCCACTTGGTGGAATTAAATTGGTGTGAGAGGTTGGAGAGTCCAACAGCTTCACGTAGGTATTGTTTTATGTAATACCCAAAAGGAGCCGAAGGCTCTGACCTTAATTGACCAGAGCATTCAGCAGTTCCTGCTATAGCAACCTCATGGCCTCTCATAGTGAGGTTTCTAGAGGTTGCTACATATTACCTTATGTATGTGTACTGATGGTACTACAATGCGTAACGTGCATTACTCGGCATAATACCATAACAATGGCACTTGGCTGAGATCGAACCCAAGGACTCTGCATTCCTTTGGGCAGGAGGTACCAACCTCGATATCCTGCGGTAGTGGTGCGTAACGTGCACTAAGCGAGTCTATAGACCAACTTACACTTATCCAACGCCTTTTGGGGGCACGGGTATATCCAGAAGGATAAGTGTGGTAATCTTCCTCGTTTCAGAGTCTTACCAAGCTCTGTGAGGGGTATCTGAACTGGAACAAATACCCAAAAGGAGCCGAAGGCTCTGGCCGTAAGGCCTTAGATGAGTATAAAAAGAAAAGGACCCGTAAGGGTCCTGTGGTGGTCAACGCACTCGAGTCCAGTGCTTTAGTGCCACTGACCTTTCAGCCATGATTTTGTTCATGACTACCTGTGCTTTGAATGGAGCTACATTCCTTACCAAACGGTACACGTTACCGTTTTTTATTTGAATGTATATCGAACCACGGTTTTTAAGTCCTGTGGAGATTTGGACTGGAATTGCACGACTCATGGGCTAATCCTCTTGGATGAGTTGGTGGTACTGAAATTAGTACCTTAGAGGAGCCAAAGGCTCCAAGTCAATACTAAACCAGACAGCTCTGGCTCACGAAGTGAGACATGTCTGAGTATACAGTTAGTTAATGTCTTTAGTGTAAACTAAGTCAGACAGCTTTGGCTCACGAAGTGAGACATGTCTGAGTATACAGTTAGTCAATGTCTTTAGTGTAAACCAAGTCAGACAGCTTTGGCTCACGAAGTGAGACATGTCTGAGTATACAGTTAGTCAATGTCTTTAGTATGAACTAAGTCAGACAGCTTTGGCTCACGCAGTGAGACATGTCTGATTATACAGTTAGTTAATGTCTTTAGTGTAAACCAAGTCAGACAGCTCTGGCTCACGCAGTGAGACATGTCTGATTACATAGTTATATTGAACAGCGTTGCGGCTACTTCCTAAGGACTACATTAGTATTACATTAGTATTACATTAGTATTACATTAGTACTACATTAGTATTGCTGGTAGTGATGGATTACATTGTGTATGTATGGGTATATATGTACTTCTTTGGGAGTTCTTTGGGCTATCCCCCGGTACCCCTCGGGACTACAAGAGAACAGCTGACCCTTCTGTAGTTCTAGGTGATTACTAAAGGATTCTTAGGGATTCTTGGGGAGTTCTGAGGGATATCAAGGGGGGTCCCTGAAGTATGAAGGGTACCTTGATATATAGGGACTTACCCGTGTATCCCCTAAGGAAACTTATAGGATCCTAATAAATCAATGTGTAATCTTTTAAGTACCTTATAGGAACACTAAGGGTTTTCTCATAGGATAATCTTTTAAGTACCTTATAGGAACAATAGTGAAGTAGTTAGGGTAGTACATACTGGACACGGTAAGGTACTACCTTAAGAGATACGAGGGGGTCTCTGAGTAACTACATCACTGTACCTTTATCTCATATATATGGGATATAGTGGTCAGATACCCCCTCAAAGAGTAGTAAGGATGTCTTAAGGGTTCTTAAGGAGTCCCTAAGGTCAACTACTACTGCTATACCTTCTTATATACTAGTAGGTTACTTAGGGATACTATAGGTACTATAGGTTCCTTAGAAGTACTATGAGGTAACTACTCTTTTATTTATTTTGTATTGCTTAAAAACCTCTATGCCGGGGGTTACCTAAACGTAGTCTTGGAGGACTCCCTTTGGAAACTGAAATAAACAATAAAAGTTCGTCTATGACGAATAGACAGAAGCTGGCTTTAGCAGTAGAAGCTAAGAAACGTAAGGATCTCTCAAGATACGAGGGGTCCTTTCAAGAGTTTGCCAAAGAACAGATCCGTATATTACCAAAAGATGCATCTAAAGGATTTATACCCTTAGAATTCAATGCAGCACAGCAGATTGTAGATAATGCAATAGAGAAACAACTGAAAGAAACAGGCAAAGTACGAGCTATTATACTCAAAGCAAGGCAGATGGGGTTATCTACCTACTCTTGTGGACGTGTGTACTGGAAGTCGTACCTTACACCGTTTAATAAATCAGTAGTTATGGCTCATGACTCTGCAACATCTGATGCACTCTTTGCCATGTCCCGGAACATAATCCAGAATATGAAACCTGAGTTCACACCTATACTCAAGAAGTCTAACTCAAAGGAGATAGGGTTTGAACATAATGACTCAGGTTACCGTCTGTACACAGCAGGTTCCCCCGAGGCTGGTCGTGGAACCACACCAACTATTGCTCACCTATCTGAGGTTGCTTTTTGGACTCATGATGCAAAGATACTTGCTGGCTTATTCCAAGGTATCTCACAAGCTGATGGCACAGAGGTAATCTTAGAGTCAACTGCTAATGGCGTAGGCAACGAGTTCCACAGGCTATGGAAGGGTGCAGTTGCTGGTGAAAACGAGTACATACCTATCTTTGTGCCTTGGTTCCTTATGCCAGAGTACAGACGCTTTGTACTAGAACCTGAGATATTCTCAGAGACTATCACAGAAGCAGAGGAAGAACTACAAACCTTACACGGTTTGGATATTGAACAGTTATACTGGAGGCGTCTTAAGATAGCCGAAGGGGGTGTAGATAAGTTTAAACAAGAGTACCCGTCTACAGCTAATGAAGCATTTATAGTTTCAGGGTCTAATGTGTTTGACACTGGTAAGTTAATGAATACAAAAACTATACCATGTGTTAAGAAACAAAACTTTAGTATTGAATCATGTATGTTTGACGATCACAGAGAAGGTAATCTGGAGATCTTTAAGTACCCTAAGTTTGACAGTAACTTCATCATCGGAGCTGACTGTGCCTTAGGTGTTGGACAAGACTACTCAGCAGCAGTAGTATTAAATGCAGACAGGGAAGTATGTGCTGTCTACCGTAATAACAAGATAGACCCCACTCAATATGGTGATCTATTATTCTATTTAGGTAGATACTATAACAACTCTTTGCTTGCAGTGGAATCTAATTCCTTAGGTATAGCAACACTAAACCGATTAAAACAAATGGATTACGTGAACTTATACCATCAAACTAAAGTAGCTAATGTATCTAATGAGGAAGGTACTCGTCTGGGTTGGAGGACTACCCAAGCTACTAAGCCAATGATCATAGGGCATCTTAAGAACGCAATAGAGAATGATGACATAGCTCTATCGTCCCCCATTATCATACAAGAGTGTATGAACTATGTGGCTGATGCCAGTGGCAAAACAAATGCTATCTCAGGTTGTCATGATGACACAGTAATAGCAACAGCAATAGCCTTAGAGGTTCTTCGTACTCACGGAGAAAGGCTGTCAACAACAAGGGTTTCTTTTAAGAACCAATCATTTGTAGTTGACAACACTCAATGGCTTTAAGTATTTCCCATAGTCCTCCACTATGAAAGACGTTTGTTATGGTTTCTTCGCGTATCGGGAAAGGTAAGTAATGAAACCACCTAATTTTAAAGATTGATTTGTAGGGCGTATATGCCCACATATAAGAGGTGTCATAGATGGCAAGTTACAACAATGAAGATGGATACAAAGTTCAAGTATCTGATGAGGAGTTAAACACTCTTCTAGATTACAAGTTGGCGCAATCAAGTGCCAGTTTCTTAGACACCTCAGAGCTATCTGATGAACGTCAGAAGTCAACCTATGAATACGCAATGATACCTGAGGGACACCTAAAGCCACAAGGTGTGTCCCGTATAGTATCATCAGATACCGTAGAAGCAATTGAAGGTTACACTGCAGTTCTGTCTGAACTGTTGTTTGACAATAACAAACTAGCTAAGTTTAAAGCGTATGACCGTACACCTCTGGCATACCATAAAGCTACTGCAGCTTCAGAGCTATTAAACCACTGCTTGTTCTCTAAGAACCGTGGTTGGTCTGTACTAAACACATGGCTTAAGTCAGCCCTTATGTGGAAGCTATCAGCAGTTACATGGGAATATGCATCGGATGAAACTATATCCTTTGAAGAGTACGAGACAATTGACAGTACTGCACTAGATGTACTCCTGTCAGACCCAGAGATCACCACAACTGGTGATATCTATTTAGATGAACAAACAGGTAACTACCTTGATGTACGCCTTAAACGTACAAAAGTTACCAACAAAGTTATTGTATCGGCAGTACCACCTGAGTCTCTAAGAGTCGGTAGAGGGGCCACAGGTGTACACGATGCATCCTTTGTAGGTTTTGAAGAAGAAATGACAAGGTCCGAGATCAGAGAACGTTGGCCTGAACAGGCTGTAAATGTTAACTGGGCAACTGTAGATTCAAGTATTAACTACGCAACTGAACTAAACACAGACTCACTTGCACGTAAGCAAGCTATCGGTACAACTTTGTTATTAGGTTCAGGTGATGACAGTCAACTGGAAGCCACAGAGTCTGCTGTAGTACTCCGCTGTTGGGTATACGTGGATCGTGACGGTGATGGTATCGCTGAACTAAAGTATATTGTACGTGTAGGCGACACTATACTAGAAGAAGAAGACTCAGATCATATCCAAGTAGCTACATTCACACCTTTCGAGATTCCATTTGAACTTGAAGGTTTGTCTATGTCAGACATGGTCAGACCATCTACACTGGCATCCACAGCTATCTTACGTGGGTTTGTTGAGAATACATACTTAACTAACTATGCACCAAAGATTGCAGATCCAAACGTAGTTGACTTCTCTGCATTACAGAATATGAAACCCAAACAGATCATTGCATCTAACGGTAACCCTCAGGGAGCCGTGGCTTCCTTGCCACCAGAGCAGATCTCCACAGGTACAGTACCCTTGTTACAGTTCTTACAAGGTCATAAAGAACAAGCCACTGGTCTGTCTAAAGCAGCCCAAGGTCTTAATGATGCTCTCTATGTGTCTGGTAACTCAGAAGCGAAAGTATCACAGGTGCAGTCAGCTGCACAACTACGTATACAATTTATCGCTCGTAGATTCATGGAAACTGGTGGACGGGAACTCCTTGAAGGTATCTACTTAACAATGCGAAAAGAAATGCGTGGTGGGTCTGTAGGAGACTACACTGGAAATCAACGATATCTCGATGTGTTAATAGATGATTTACCCGGAATCGAGTATATGTCTGTAGAAGCAGATGTTGGTGATGCCAGTAACCAGACCCAGTTACAGAAGTTACAAATGATAGGTCAACAAATCCTCCCAGCCCTTAGGGACGCTGGTGCAGGTGCTGTTGTAGCTCCAACTGCAGCTTCGACTATTGCAGTGCAAGCGTTTGATGCTTTAGGTTTAGACCCTCTAGATTATCTTATAGATATAAATACAGATGAGTTTAAGGCCAAGGCAGAAGAAGGTCAAAAGAAAGATCAGGAAGCTAAGGCAAAAGCCGCAAAGCTTGAAGAGTTGACACAGAAGTTAGCAGTAGATTTACAACAAGCTAACATTGACTACACAAACGTACAAGCCCAGAATGCCATTCAGGATAATCTTAAGCAGCTTATGGTTGCATTAGATAAGTCAGAACAAGAATGGTCCAAGTTAGCCTTAGAAGCTGGAAAGGAACAGCAACCCATGCCAACTAAAACTAACATTGATGTATTGTATGCAAAAGCACAAGGACTTGTGACTGATGTCATGGTTACAACCGCTGGAGCATCAGATGCATCCAACCTAAATGCACCGCAAGAACCCCAACCAATGGGTCCTTCTGGAGTACTAGGATAGGGGGTGATCCTGTATCTAATCTGCCGGGGGTCTCAGATTTAAACCCATGACCCCCACCTATTAAACAAGAGATAATCTAATGAAGAAATATAAGGATGGCATTGACAAGAAGGTCAAGTCCCAACTTCAATCTGATGGCACATATCGTCCTAGTCCTTTCGGGGATGCTAGGAATGCTTTGGCAAGAGCTACCTTTTCTAAGAAAGAAAGGGATGAGTTCTTCACCGAAGCTTACGGAGAGATCCTTTCAGATTTGTTTTTAAAATGGTTAAGCACTGAAGCTCACTGTACTAAAGAGCGAGAGTATTTATACCACGTAGCAATGGGCTTAGGCTCAGTTAAAGAACGATTAATCAGCATTGAGACCTACGGGTTTAATGCAGAGTTTATTGATAACCCAAACTTAGATGATGAGGAACAAGATAATGATTCCAACTAATTCGCTAGAAGAACTCCAACGAGCAGAACTAGATTTACACAGATCACAGGTATCTTTGATACGAGAGATCGGTAAAGGTAACGAGAAAAGCAGACTACATGCCAACACCCTACAGGCTATGTCAAGTGCACTCAAAGATGTAAAGGCTCTTATTCAGGAACATCCAGACACTAAGGTAGTGCCTGTTGTTGCAGTTAAGAAGAAAGCCAAATAACGAGGACTAACAGGGATAATAAATTATGAGCAAAGAAAACATTCCAGCGTCTACCTCCACAGGAGATGACTCTGATTTCAATGCTGGTCAACAACCACAGAATTTTGATGACATTCCAGTACCGATGGGGCCTATGGCTAAACATCTTGGTATCGAGGATGATCTACCAGAAGATTCTGTAGAAGGTGACCCGGAAGATTCTGTAGATGAAGTTCCCACTGAAGACGATACAGAGGAAGACGATACACTAGATCAAGAAGATGACACTTCAAATGAAGAAGAAGGTGAAGAGGATGATGAGGAATCTACCCAAGACACTGACTTACTGACCGAAGAGGATATTGATTGGGACTATAAAGTACCAGTTAAGATCGATGGAGAGGTTCAACACCTTTCTCTTGAAGAACTCCGTAAAGGTTATGCGACAGATCAAAGCTTGTCTAAAAAGGGAAACAAGATTAGTGAACAACGGAAAGAGTTTGAGACCGATCAAAGTACTAAACTCCAAGAACTAACAGGTATGGCTACACTATTGCAAGAACAACTTCAAGGTGAAGAAAATAAACTTGCAGCTGAGTACCATAGCTTTGATGATAAGATTAAGGAAGCCCGTAAAGAAGGCAACACTTATGAACTATCAGAACTAAAAGATCAACGTGAAACTGCACAAGATGAATACTGGAACGCTCGAAAGAAACGTGAAGGTGTTGCACAAGCAATCCAAGAGAAACAGCAATTAGAGTATACGCAACAGCAAGAAATAATTGCAGCTAAGTTTAACGAGGATATTGCTACACTTGTACCATCATTCATTGATGACGCAGATGCTATCAATCAATTTGCATTAGACGAAGGTATACCACCAGAGCTAATGTCTTTTGTAAACGATGCAAAAGTTGTTAAGTTTATTGACGATTACCGAAAGCTAAAGCTAAAGGTATCTAAAGGAGCTGTTAAGCGTAAGGCAATGCCCAAAGCTAAGTCAGCACCAATTAAGAAAGGCATGAGCCGTTCGTCAAAGCAAGCAAAAGCAGACTCTTCAGTTCGTAACAAAGTTCTCACAGGAGAAGGTACCGCAAGTGATCAATTAGACTTCCTCAAGAACCTATCCAAGTTCCGCTAATCCTTAACTTTTTACTTTCTATTTATAAGGAATATTTAAAATGGCAGGACGTAATTTTACAACAGGTGGCCCTAAGGCTGCTGCTGGCACTAACGCTATGAACGTATCAGAACGTGAAGATCTATCGAACTTCATCAGTATGATCACACGTGACGAAAGTCCATTCTATGCCTCAGTTGGCAAAACAAAATCTAAAGGCATTCTTCACGAATGGCAAACAGATGAATTAGCTTCTCCCGGAGCGAATGCGGTAGCTGAAGGATCAAGCTTTGCTACTGTAGACGGTGCACAGGTTGCAGAACCACTACGCACTCGTTTGGGTAACTACACTCAGATCAACTCTAAGACTGTTGAAGTATCTGGTTCTAAGCGAGCAGTTGATCAAGCTGGCGTTGCAGACGAGTATGCTTATCAGTTGAAGAAGCGTGGTACTGAACTTCGTCGTGACGTTGAGCATGACTTAGTACACAGCTGGAACCCTTCTAACGGTTCTGGCACTCGTACTATGGGTGGCTATCAGGCATTCACTAACGTCAACGTAGTTGTCGCTGGTGCTGCTGGTGGTTACACTGCACCTTCATCTACTGGTATCGGCACTGTAGGCGTTATTGCCCGTGGTTCTGCTGATGCTAACTTGGCTGCTCTTGAGTTAAGTGATGTTGATGATATCATGCAAAGCATCTATCAGGAAGGTGGTAAAGCCACTACCATGATGTGCTCTCCAGCTAACAAGCGTAAGTTCTCTGCTAAAGCACAAGCTGCTGACAGCAACGTACAACGTAACATTGATGACAGCGGTAAGCTTCGTCAGTCTGTTGAGATGTATGATTCCGACTTCGGTGCTATCCGTATTGTACCTAACTACATTATGGGCCTAGATCACGACACTGATTCTAACGCTGGTACTTCAAACTCTAAAGACTACTCATGTCTTGTATACGATCCACAGTGGTACAACATTGCTACTTTGCGTCCTTTGCATGAGACAGAAGTAGGTCAAGCAGGTGACTCTACTATTGGTCAGATTGTTGAAGAATGTACTTTAGAAGTTCGTAACCCTAAGGGTTGTGGATTGATCGTTGGTTTAGCTGGTTAACCCCAACTAGCTACAAAGGGGGTCCTCCAAAGGGACCCCTTATTTTTTAAGGAGGACACTGTCGTGGCTTTTAAATCCCAAGACAATAACAAACATAGCTTTAATGTTAATATGGATCAAAGTAGATTTTCTTTGAACCAAGACATTAGTGCATACCGAGAGTACGCTAAAGAGTCAAGAGACCTTTACGAAAGAAAAAGTGAAGCTGGTAGTAAGTACCGCTCATTCGCAATAATACCAGATATTGTTGCTATAGATATCCTTACAAAGTACCAGATAGATATACATGCTACTGACTTTATGAGTGACAAACAACAAGTTAATAAACTTAAAAGCATTATAATCTCCGAGTACCCTGACCTACTTACACATGGTCACTCTCGCAGATAACCATAAAAGAGGATACAATAAATGTCAACTCCAAAGTATGATGCACTAGTCTCGAAAGTTCGTGATTGGGCAAACAGAGATAGTACAATACTTACCGATTCACTCGTAGCTGATTTCATAGACTACTCTGCAGATCTTTGTTACAGAGAATTACGCATACCGCCTTTGGAGAATACATACGTATATCCAGTAGTAACAACTGCAGGTGATACTACCTTGCAGCTTCCACCTGATATGACTGAGATTATTATGTTTAGAGTTACAGACTCTGCAGGTAACTCACTAGTGTTTGATAATAAACTAGACCTAAAGTCTTTTACAGATAAGTATACAACTAAAAGCAGTGGATCATTTACTCGAAAGGGTAACAACTTAGAGTTCTACCCTGCGGCTTCCGTGGGTGACCTATATGAACTGCACTACTACCGTAGGTTGTTTGATATGGATGCCACTTATGTAGTTAACCAAGCTAACATAGACTCTGGTAACACCACCGTATCCTCCTCAGGAGTTGCAGGTGCTGTTGAGATCTCTGGCGTATATTACATTGGTAATGAAGTATATAACTGGTTACGAGATGACAATGAACGTATGCTCCTATGGGGTGCGTTACATCATGCTCATGAATACCTAGGTAGCGATGATCAATCTATGAAGTACCTCCAGAAACAAATGGCAGGTATTGAAGAACTAAACAGGGAAGAGAAAAGACGTAGAGTCTTAGGAGCTTCTAACTCAGTCACTTATGAAGTGTCTGAACTACTATAAGGAGTTTACTAGATGGCAATTAATTATTCAACGGGATCAGGTTCACTGGTTTCAAACCCATCTGAAGGTGGTTCTTTTAACAACGAAGCTACAGGTGAATTGTCAACAGCTCTTACTGCAGCCAACGCTGCCATACTAGCTAAGATAGCAGCAGAGCTTGCAGCAACAAATGCACTAGCTTCTAAGAATTCAGCGGATGCTGATGTTGTACTGACTAATGCAGATGTTGTATTAACCAATGCAGATGTTGTACTTACCCATGCAGATGTTGTCTTAACTCATGCTGACGTAGTGTTAGCAGAGGCAGATAAAGTACAAACTGGTTTAGATCTGGTTGCCACCAACGCTGATGTTGTACTGACCCATGCCGATGTGGTATTGGCAGAGGCAGATAGAGTTCAGACAGCTCTTGACAGGATAGCCACAGCAGCAGATAAAGTAGCAACTAACGCTGATGTGGTTCTCACCAATGCAGATGTAGTCCTTACTGAAGCTGACAAAGTTCAGACAGGTCTGGACAGAGTAGCCACAGGTAACGATAAGACTGCTACTAATGCTGATGTTGTACTTACCAACGCTGACGTTGTTTTGGCAGAAGCAGACAAAGTACAAACAGGCCTTGATCGGATTGCTACTGCAGCTGATAAAGTGTCAACCAACGCAGACGTAGTGTTAACACATGCAGACGTAGTGTTAGCTGAAGCTGATAAAGTTCAGACAGGTCTGGACAGGATTTCAACTACAGCCTCAGCAGCCACAGCTACGACTAAAGCATCTGAAGCAAGCACAAGTGCAAGTAATGCAGCAGCATCTCTTGCAACCTTTACAGGTCAGTATGTATCCCAAGCATCACAGCCCGGTTCTTCCGATACTGGTGACCTATGGTTTGATACAACTAACAACATAATGAAAGTGTACAATGGCACTAACTGGGTTAATGCTGGTTCATCAGTCAATGGTGTACAAAACTCTGTGCAACACATTGCAACAGCAGGTCAGACTACCTTTGCAGCTACCTATGATATTACTTATCTACAGGTATACCTTAACGGTGGACTACTGGCTACATCAGATTACACAGCAACTAATGGCACCAGCGTTGTCTTAGGTATTGCTGCAGTTCTTGATGACGTAGTCTTTATACATTCCTTTGGTACGTTTTTACTTGCAGATCACTACAGTAAGGTAGCCTCAGATGCTCGTTATTCTACTATAACTTATG
>Ga0209092_10000177_pt1 | contig 59765 bp, 51 predicted proteins | sample FraStrMetagenome_FD_187446 | JGI IMG/M metagenome (GOLD analysis project Ga0209092, IMG submission 187446) | Marine eukaryotic phytoplankton communities from Arctic Ocean - Fram Strait ARC3M Metagenome (SPAdes) (version 2) | ecosystem: Environmental > Aquatic > Marine > Oceanic | place: Fram...
TTTGAACTAACATTTGAACTAACATTTGAACTAATATTTGAAATTATCCTTTGAATAACCAATAACAGCACACGCAATCCTTTTACCAGCATTACCAGTTTTTAAACTCTCTGCATTGCCTCCATTTCCACAATCATCTTCATCTTCGTGAATGATTAAACCTCTGCCAATTATATTTGACTTGCTACCAGAAAGTTTTATGATGCTATCGTAAAAATGATATTTTGCATCACCCTTTGAATTTGTCTCAATATTACCTAAATCACCTACATGACGTTTCTTCATACCTGGACAACCATGTGTCGTATTGTATGGGTTAAAATGGGAACACATACTTGTACATTTATCCGTTAAATCGCCTGCTTCATGAACATGAAATCCGTGTAGACTGTTTGGTTCAAGACCACGTAATTGTAACTCTATTTTTATTCTATGATATTTAACATCCTCTGTAAATTTAACATGACCGGTTACTTGACCTGAAAAGACAGCAATAGCAGAAATAGGTTTATTATTCATAATATAATATAAATGACATAAATAATATGGTATCTTTACTAAAAGAATAACAATAAAAATATAATTTGTAAAAAATTATATTTTTGTTTGTTTTGTACGTGTTTGTTTTGTACGTATTTGTTTTGTATATTTTTGTTCTAAAGTTACATGTAAATAGCGTGTATGTTCTAAAGAGTTACACTACCTTGTTCTTGGCCATCCTTCAAGTATTCGATTTTCACTTGATAAGGAAATTCAATACCACTACCACCGTATCCACTGCGGTAAATGTTGTATGCCTCTTGAGGATTCAAAGAATTAGCATAGTAATGGATATTAGAAGTATAACCTGAAAAACCACCTTGAGGCGTGACATAAACTGGTGCATCATTTGCGATCTTGGCTACACCAGGCAATACACAGGTTCTTACTAGTTTTCCATCAATATAAATATCCATGGTTCTACCGTACAAGCTGACAATAGCATTCACCCATTTTTGAACAGGAACATTATCGACATTACATGTATGTGTAGAAGCAGTGGCGGATTGAGCAGAAGGATAGACAGTAGTTTCAATCTTTAAATTATTTTCAATTGCTCCTAAAACAATGGATGGACTAGGATTCAAGTCTTTATCCAAACGTCCTAAAACAATCTTTGGTTCTCCATATCTATAACTCCAATCCTCAATATAGAACCAAACAGAATAGGCGTAATTAGATGCATTACTCTGTGCTAAATCCCCAGCATCAATTTTAGTGACCTTTTTGGCGTCATTTAAACCAACTAGTTTTGTATTACTTCCCATAAACCATCTTATTACGAATATTAATAATAACACTACTACAACACCTATTGCAATTTTCATAACAGATACAGCCATAATATATAATATACTGTTAGAAATTTTCTAAATCACTGGAGGATTTAAATTTTTTACCGAAGTATATAACCAAGTAATTTTTGCGCGAGAAATCGCTTCCTTAAAATAATTTACATTACATACACCTCCATATATACCATTCATTGTTCCACAAGTCATCATAGTGTTGCTATTATAAGGAATAGAACCAGGTGTAGATGATACTAGTTCATTGTTGATAAAAATATCCATTGTAGCGCCATCATAATTTACAACGACATGATTCCATTTTTGCATTCGGAACTCATCCGTTTCGTACAAAATACTTTCATTATTGCCTTGCGTCTTCAGCATGATCTTGAGTTTGTTTTTAGTTACATTGAATAAGAAATTTGGTTTGTCACCTATATTAAGTAAGGATGTATATTCATCATAACTAGAATTTGTCTCGGGAGGGAATGAATCTATGTATATCCATCCTGAGACGGCATATTTATATTGAAATTTATCATCCACGTAATTGACATCACTAAATGATCCTAAATTAGTCACATTGTTTAACACGACTGGCTCTTTTACTAGTTGATTTGAATTATGGGATAAAAAATGTTTTACTATCCAGGGGTATATGAAATATAATCCTATAAGTAACAATTCTACGATAAACACAATCATGATTGGTTTTGTAGTAATTTGGTATTGGTATTTTAGATAATCGACCAAGTCTAGTAACAAGCAAGGAATATAGGTTATTACCTTGCCCAATAATTTACTCCACGATGGAGGGCTATCACTCTGTTTTCCATCATGGATTCCAAAGTATTTAACAGCCATGGTTATCATGCCAATAACTATCAATGCATTAATACCGAATAAAAAGTAGGCACTGAAGTTGGTGTAATACGACGCCAAGTAAAAAATGAAATATATTGCTGCGATTACCAATAAGAAAAAAGCAAAAGTGGTTAGTATTTTTCCAAAATAGCTAAGAACACCACCAGTTTCTACGTTTTCGGTTGATTGTTTTTTCGTTTGGTAAAACAGAAATCCCATTACAATTAAAAATCCACCGACCATACTTAAGAATATACTGGCACCACCATTTGTTTCCGTGAGAATTCCATATGGATTTGTTGTAAAAATGAGAATAATGGTAATAATATACGCTAAAAGTCCTAGAAGAAAACCAAATTCCATCTTGTAATTTTTCACATAATAAAGCAACAAATGACCAATATAGTATGCAGCATTCATCATTTTTCCACCAAAATTGTCAGCACTATCATCATATATAGGTGGTAGTTCCTTTTTTTCAGCTGTACTGTTTCCACCTATTAACGAGTTTGATTTTGCCTGTCTCTCTACATTATTTTTTTTGTTCATTTGTTCATTTGTTTTTCCCATTAATAAACTGTTAGAAATAAATTAATGATTTACATATTAAAGGTTTTCCATTGCTGTTTTTTTCCCATGACAATCTCTACATAAAGCTACTAAATTATCTACATGATTGGAACCACCATTATCTAATCTTATTTTATGATCTACTTCAAACCATGCTGGTAATTGTTTTTGACAATGTCCGCAATTCCAACTTTGTTGAGAAGCCACAAATTTCTTTTTGGTTTCGCTAACACATCTTTTTGTTCCTGTTTTGCCGGATTCCATCATACGGTTAATTTGATGTTGTTGGTTGGGAACTCCGGTTCCATTACCCATTCCTCCAATACCGCCACCACTCATGAAAGGGGTTTGGTTGGTAAAATCAGTAAAGGGTGTAAATATATCCAACGTAGATTTGGCACTAGGCATGAATTTTACTATATTAGATAACTCTTGTACTAAAGAATGAGATTGAGTGGGGTTTTTTTTCAGAAAAAGATAAATGCTTAATCCTGCAAATGCAAAACCAGCCATTTTAAAATACTTTTGCCAAGATTGCAATAGTTTTATATAATTTCCATCATAATATGTATTTGCTATAAAAAATCCGGATACTGCTAAAACTAATAATTCTAATTTCATATAATATTTATAAATGTTTTTTTATAAATATTATTGTCGTAAATCATCGTTTTATTACAATATTCACTTGGACTTGGACTTGGATCTAGACTTGGACTTAGATTTGGACTTGGACTTGGACTTGGACTTGGACTTGGACCTAGAATTGGACCTAGACTTGGAAGGAACTTTTATAGGTGAAACTCTCAAATCTTTCGTAATAGAATAATTGCGTTTAATGGAAGACGCTGACATTTTATTATCGTAATTAATAATTTCGTTTAATTCATTAATGGCATTTGTTAGTTTATTTATGTCTATTTTCTCTCCACCATTTGAATATATATGCTCTACTAAAAGAGAACGTATTCTATTCAAGTATATTTTTTTTGTTTCTTCTTCTAATTCTATGTTTTCCAATTTTACTTCGAAAAAATTGTAATAGATTGTCATTAATCCAAAGATATCACTGTTATATAGGTAAGCTTCCATAAAATAAGAATTCATATCGAATACCATAGAAGGAGAAGTAAATTTCATTAAAACATCAGTTATGTAATTTGATAAATAGTAAAGATAGTAACCATATTCAATTAGATTATCTTTCTTTACTTCGGACAAAAAGGTTTCGTCACTGATGCCTGGAGAGAAAATCATTTTAAATAGTATCACATTATCATCGTAATATCCATAATAACGAGCCAATTTAATTAAATATTCATTAACCACGTAATTTCGAACATTCATTCTATTAAACAGAATAATTCCATCTTTTACACGTTGTAGAAAAACGTCGTAATTCATCTTAAATTCTTCTGATAACATCATAGAAGCAAACGGCGTATTAAATTGTAATGGGCGATTCATAATTTCAGTGGGAATTTTACCGTCTTTTACTACACCAGATAAACCCCAGTCAATAATACGTGCGTCCATGTTAGCATCAATCATAATATTTCTATCTTTTAAATCGTTATGAATTACACCTGCTTCATTCATTGGTCGGACACCGGATTTTATCAACTTTACCAATAATTCGTTTAATAAAAACATTTTTTTCCTACTAATTGTGCCTTTTTCAACCAACCAATCTTTTAAATCCATACCAGCGTCAGGCATGTTCAAAATAGTCAAACGGTCCAATCTACTATTGACATTTTTTTCATTGATATTGTATCTTGTTAAAGCGTAACATTTTTTGTCAAAGTGTTTCATATCTTCATGAGTTAATTTATCAGGTTTGCACATTTCAACGTCTAATAAATAATATTTTTGATAATTTTTTATTTTACTTAATTTTACTTTAATTTTCTCTATTTCGCTCATTTCTTGCTTACCGTGTTGTTCTACAGACATTTTACTGACACCTTCGATTCTCTCCGTCTTTCCTTTACACTTTAACGCAGGTTTAAAAATACAACCAAATCCACCTGATGCCAAGGCTTCGCCACCCAATCTACTTCGCCCTTTTTTTATGGTTTTACGATTCGTATTATTTTTATTCTTACGCGAATCACTGTTATATTTTGTATTTGATTCTATATGTTTCCTTGTTTTATGGTTCAATCTATTTTTATGTTTATTCATTCTTTATATTCACGAGAGAATAATTATTTTTTATACAAGTAATATCCACCAATTAATAGTCCAATGATAATAACACCAAAAATCAGTTTTTTTCTATACTTTATTTGCTCACGCAATACGATTTCCTTTGGTTTATACATGTCATAATACGCGTCCAATGCTTCAGTCATTGTGATTTCATCTTTACCCAATTGAACATTTATTTTATTGTGAATAAAATGAACCCATTTTAGAAATGAATCCTTTCCTTCTAAATAAGGTGAAACCGGGTATTTGTCTATTAAACTACTAAATTTATTTCCAATTTGTGGATGAGGAATAAAAAGAGGCAGATTAGTAATAAAATCATAATACTTCTTTTGCGTAACCTCGTTTGCTTTCAGAGGATAGGACACTGCCATAGTCATTAAGACAAACCAAAAATGTGGCCCCCATACAGTTGGATCAAACGATTTTTCTGTCATTAATTAGAAACGATATAAAAAGATAGGCAAATAAACATATAACGAACTATGAATAATAATAATAATAAATCATATAATTTTTGTAATAACTGTGGAAAGGGTGGTCATGTATTTCATATGTGTAAGCATCCCATAACAAGTATTGGTATGATTCTATTTAGGATGTACGAAAATAAAATTCAGTTTTTAATGATTAAGCGAAAGCATAGTTTAGGATTTGTCGAATTTATGCGTGGTAAATATCCACTACATAATTATGAATATTTGATAAACATATTTAATGAAATGTCGAATTATGAAAGAGAGTTGATAAGAGATGCTACATTTGAAGAATTATGGACCTATTTATGGGGAGAGCAAATCGGTATTCAATATAGAGGTGAAGAGCGCGTATCAAGAGATAAATTCGATGCACTGAAATCAGGAATCGACGCAAAAGTAACCTACAATTTAGAGACAATTATTGAGGAAAGTCAATCTATGTGGAAAGATACAGAATGGGGGTTTCCAAAAGGGAGACGTAACTATCAGGAGAAAGATTTGAGTTGTGCATTACGTGAATTTGAAGAAGAAACCGGATTTTTAAGAACAAATGTTCATTTAGTTCAAAATATAATTCCATACGAAGAAATATTTACTGGGTCAAATATGAAATCCTATAAACATAAATATTTTGTAGGTCATATTGATTCAAACGTAAAACCAACCCATATGTATCAAGAAACTGAAGTGAGTGACATGAAATGGTTATCATTTGATGAATGTACAAAGTATATTCGTCCTTATAATGTGGAAAAGGTGAATATTTTAACAAAAATAAGTAACATATTGAAAAATTACCAGTTATATTAAATAAAATAAAAATATATTAATAGTTATACATTATATTAGTAATATATAAGTATTATGGAAAAGCCAAAAAAGAGAAAGCCTGTAAAATTAAGAATAAAAAAGGATATTCCAATTTTAACAGAAGAAAATATTGAATCTGTTTTCAACAAGAATTTTGAAAAGATTGATTTAGACGACATCGATTACAATACTTTTTTAAACAACAAGGAGGTTTTGAACCGAAAATATATTTCTGAACATGAAAATCAGTTTTCTAATTTATACCCATCTCTAGACGATGTCGATTTTAACATTAAGATAGCGGAAAAAAAAGAATTCAATGAAACAAAATACGATGGTACGATTTACGATATTGAAGAACAGGCAAAAAAACTATGCGAAGCCGATTTCGAACTTGTACCTCACCAGCTTTTCGTTCGTAATTTTTTAAGTTTTCAAACGCCTTATAATAGTTTGTTACTGTATCATGGATTAGGAACAGGCAAAACATGTAGTGCAATTACAGTATCAGAAGAAATGCGAACTTACTTGAAACAGTTAGGAATTGCTCAACGTATTATCGTCGTTGCCTCTCCTAATGTACAGGAGAATTTCAAATTACAACTATTCGATGAGAGAAAGCTGAAATTAGTAGATGGACTATGGAATTTAAGAGCATGTACCGGAAACAAATATTTGAAAGAGATTAATCCAATGAATATGAAAGGGTTGTCAAAAGAGAAGGTAATTAAACAAATAAATAGCATTATACAGAACTCGTATTTGTTTCTTGGTTACATTGAATTTGCTAATTATATAGTAAAAAAATCAGACTCAGACGAAGATGATCCAAAAAAACGCAAGGCGGAGATGGTGCGCAAGTTAAAAAAACACTTTAGCAATCGTCTAGTTATTATTGATGAAGTTCATAACATCCGTATAAGTGATGATAAACAGGACAAACGCGTGGCGCAAGAATTATTTAAATTGGTCAAATATGTGGATAATTTAAGACTACTACTTCTCTCTGCAACTCCCATGTACAATAGTTACAAGGAGATTGTTTGGCTTCTCAATGTAATGAATTTAAACGACCAGCGATCTACTATTGAAATAAATGACGTGTTTGACAAAGCAGGAAATTTATTAATAAAACCTGACGGAACAAATGCTGGAGAAGAATTATTGAGGAGAAAATCCACCGGTTATGTTTCCTTTGTACGTGGTGAAAATCCATATACGTTTCCCTATCGCATTTTCCCTTCTTTATTTTCGATTGGAAATACATTTAAACAATTGACTTATCCGACCAAACAGTTGAATGGAAAGGCAATTGTACAACCATTGGAACATTTAGATGTCTATGTAAATGTATGCGGTGCCTTTCAAGAAAAAGGATACAACTACATTCTTTCTGTAATCAAAGAAAAAGCTGGAAAAACAAAAGCAGGTTTGCCTAGTTTTGAAAATATGGACTCATTTGGTTATACTGTTTTACAAAAGCCACTTCAAGCATTGAATATTGTTTATCCAAATAAAATGTTGGATGTTGCAAAACCAATTATTGACACTAAAATATTATTAGGAAGTGAAGGTTTAAAAAGAACAATGAAATATACGGAAACGACTAATCCACCTACTAGAAAAAATTTCGAATATAGAAATAAAGATTTCGGTGATTTTTTTGCACCGGATAAAATTGGACAATATAGTTCAAAAATCAAAAGCATCACTGATAATATTCTCAATTCAGACGGTATTGTACTTATTTATAGTCAGTTTATTGATGGTGGGGCCGTACCCATGGCTCTAGCTTTAGAATCATTGGGTTTTACACGATTCGGTACAAAAACATCCAACTTATTCAAAACACCTCCTCATAAATCAATTGATGCGAAAACATTTTTAACAAAAGATGAAATGGAGAATCCAGCCGATTTTACACCTGCTACTTATACCATGATTACCGGTGAAAAGGCACTATCACCTGACAAGGTGTTTGATTTAAAAAATCTAACGGATGAAGATAATAAAAATGGAGAGAAAATAAAAATAGTCATCATATCGATGACTGGTTCAGAAGGTATTGATTTTAAAAATTTAAGACAAGTTCATATATTAGAGCCATGGTACAATTTAAGTCTGATTGAGCAAATTATAGGCCGTGCAGTGAGAACATGTAGTCATAAACAGTTGCCGTTTAAAGACCGTAACGTGGAAATATTTTTATATGGAACCATTATGACCGATACGGAAGAAGAAGCAGCCGATTTGTATATTTATCGTTTGGCTGAATTAAAAGCAGTTCAAATTGGTCGCGTAAGTAGGATATTAAAAGAATCATCTGTAGATTGTATATTAAATATCGACCAGACAAATTTTACAGAAGAAAATATGAATACGATTGTGAAGCAACAATTATCTAATAAAAAAGTAATAGACTTTCCTATAGGAGACAAAGCTAATACAGTTTCATGTGATTATATGGATACTTGTAACTTCAAATGCAAACCATTTAAGAAAATAGCAGAAACAGATATCAAATTAGATACATACGATGAAAGTTTTATCATAATCAACACTGACAAGATTATTCAGAGAATTCGCGATTTGTTCAAAGAAAAGTTCTTTTATAAAAAAGACAAACTGATAAGCGAGATAAACGTGGTCAAAAATTATCCAATTATTCAGATAAATGCAGCATTGACTGTATTAATCGATGATCAAAACGAGTATTTAACCGATAAATATGACAGACTAGGTCATTTGGTCAATATTGAGGAATATTATTTATTTCAACCAATAGAATTGAACAATGAAAATATTAGCGTATTTGATAGAAGAAATCCAATTGATTACAAACATAAGGAAATTGTTGTACCTATTCAAATGAAAAAAGAAGAACCCTTGATTTCAATGACTAAAGACAAACTCGAATTGAAAAAGAACAACACTGAACCTATTAAAAATACGGGAATCAAAATAATCGAAGAATGTAGAGAGAAATATAACACGGCTACGAGTAACATAGAAAAAATAAAACGAGGCGAAGATGATTGGTACCATTTTGTAGCAGTATTGAAAAATACAAACGCTTTTAAGAAGAATATGGAAATGAGTGACGCTGATTACAGGCAATTTATTGTTTCCCACATTTTAGACTATTTAGTATTTGAAGATACGAAAGAAGTATTAACTTATATTTATTTCAAACAAGACAAATTAACGGATTTTGAACAAAAAATTAAGAAATATTACGATGACTTGATGATGGAACACAAAGGTATTATAGGTATTATATTGCCCAAAGACAACAAACAGCATTTACTGGTAAAAGGAGATGAAGAGTGGAAAAGCGGACAACAAGAAGATTATACTGATTTAGTGCCAGAATTGCGAAAACTCGTCATACCACTGACCGATTATAATACATTGGTAGGGTTTATAACCATGTTTAAGAAGGATTATAATATATTCAAGGTAAAGAATATGGAGGATAAGCGAAGCAAGGGTGCTAGATGCGACCAAGCAGGGAAATCCGAAACCATTAAATTATTAAACGAAATTATGGACGACTCTGTATATTCATCAGAGAATACAAAAGGCAGAAACAAAATAGAATTTTGCGTAATGCAAGAGATGTATTTACGTTATTTTGATAAAACATCTAAGAACAACAAAAGATGGTTTGTAACACCTAGTGAGATGATATTAAATGGTCTTGAAAAATTGTCATTTCAATAAAAATGAAACATTATCAGGTATGAAATGTATTTTGACATGGTATATTTACATGACATATTAAATTAAAAATTGAATAATATAATTAAAGATTAATCTCTAATAATATAGTAATGATGGAGATATCCAAAGTCAAAAAAGATTTCCGCAAAAAGAGAGAGGTTGGTGTCTATATGAATACTCTTCTATCGCGTAAAATTCAAGTATCATTTAATAAAATAGGTAAGAACATTAAGGAAGTGCTTGAAAAATCAGTGAAGAGAGATATAGAAGGTAAATGTACAGTAGAAGGATATGTAAAATCAAATTCTACAAAGGTACTCACCTATTCAAGTGGTGTATTATTTGAAAATAAGGTAGAATTTGACGTTGTGTTTGAATGTTTAGTATGTTGTCCGGTTGAAGGAATGCTTATTAAATGTAACGTGAAAAACAAGACGCAGGCCGGAATTCGTGCTGTAATTGGATCAGGAACCGGAACAGGAGCAGGAACCGGAACAGGAGCAGGAACCGGAGAAGGAGCAATCGAAGAAAAATCACCTGTTGTTGTCTATGTTAGTAGAGACCATCATTACAACAATAAATATTTCAATACGGTGAATGAGAATGACGAGATTACAGTTCGTGTGATTGGTCAAAGATATGAATTAAACGATGAACAAGTCAGTGTAATTGGTGAAATAGTAGAACCCAAAACGGATAAAATAAAAATAGACAAAATGAAGAAGAAACCGAGATTAGTTATTTCAGAAAACATTTAAAAACATTATTACTTATTATACATATAATGAGTGATCTGAATATTATAAAAGAACGTATTGAGAAATTAAATAAGTTTCATCAAGTAGAAATTCTCAAGTTATTGAAAATATCGGACAATACAACATTGAACGAAAATAAAAACGGTATTTTTATTAACTTGACTAGTTTAAGCGACAAGGTTATTTTTGAATTGGAAAAATACTTGGAATATGTTGATAAACAAGAGACACAGTTAGGTGTCATTGAGCAACAGAAAAGTCTTCTGTCTAATACATTTTTTAAAGATAATAAAGAGAACGCGTCTATTACATTAAATGCAGAGATCTAGTGAGCTAATAAATGGCTTTAGTAAGCATATGCTAACATTAAAAAATATGTCTAATATTAGCATAATAACGAATGAAATAACTAGTAATAAAACGAATATAGTCGCTCCGAAAAAAAATATTACAACTGTAATTGATATTTTTTTCCCAAAACAACGAGACCAACTATTTTGGTGTTTTTATGTTATATTACATGGTCAAATAGAATACGACATGCTTACTAGTTTTTTTACTTTGGAAAAAGAAACAAAATATAAATGGATTGACGTTTTTCGCGGAAGAAAGGAACTGTTTAAACCTATCAAGATAAGTAGAAACGTAGTCGAAGATGAATTGGCTAATGCAAAAGCTATCACGATGGCAACAGTGAAAGCATTATGCCACTTGAATGACGTAAATGTGTTTTATGTTGATGATAAGAAATATTATGAAATTACGACAAATAGCGAAAAACCATTTTACCTTATTGAAAAAGTAGATGGACGATATGGATTAAAGGAGAAAATACCAATTGAAAAAGTGGAGTACTATAGAGAACATTACTGGAAGTTGGAGAACTTAGATAAGCCTTTGAAGGCAGTATCGAGTTACAAGGCGAGTGAGCTGAAAGACATTTGTAAAAGATTACATATTGAATCATCAGACATGACGAAACCTAAAATGTATGAAAAAATATTGAGTAAATTATAAGTTGTATTGATTGAATGAAAAGGAAAATGAGACAATTCCATTAAAAATTACACCCTTGGTAATTTAAAAATTGAATTCGTTTAATAAATAAGTATTAAATGAATTAAAATACTAATGAAAGTAACAAATACCGATTTACTCAATAATAGATATACATATTCTATTGAAATTCTCGAACAGAATATTGTGGAAAATCATCTTGATGAAAAAATATTATTAGCAACACAAAAACTCACTCCAGAATTTTGTGTTAAATATATATTGGATTTAGATATTGAAGGAGGTGGAGAGGAATCGTATATATTTGATGTTTGTTATATATTACATTTTCAGAAACATATAACAGAAAAAGAATTAATGGATTTAATATTTACTTAAAATTTTTAGATAGAAATAGAACTATTTATTAATGTCTCTTGGATTTCCTCTTGAATTTTTTGGATCTTTTGGATATTTTGGATCTTTTGGACTTTCGTGTTCTTTTTTTTCCACCCCCTAGATATTCTCCTATTTTACGTCGTAGTTCATAAGGCATTGTTCCATCACCTCTATTCCCTACATCTTTTTCACTCATTACCATAGCTAGGTTTTTCCTATCTTCTTGTCTTTCCAAAACTTTTGGAATAGTCTGTGCGACAATATTTTGTTTTAATAAAAAATCGTCTTTTTTCTTTTTTATTTCTATGTAGTATTCTATCAAATAAGGAATACCAGATTGGTCTTGGTCGTCTTCTTCCAGGTCTTCAGCCAGTGACTGTTCTTCGTTTGTTACATCAGCGCCATTTTCAAGTAATAATTCAATGACATCATATTCTCCAGAATTAATTGCGCGTATAAGTGGTGTATCACCATCGTCATTCTTAGCATTCACATTAGCTCCGTTATTTAAGGCATCTTCAACTTTGTCGTAATCATAAATATCAATTGCATCAAAAAGATCTTTATCCTTTTCTTCTTGATTTCCTCCTCTCTGTCTTTTCTTGGTTTTTCTAAACTTCTTGGTTTTTCTATGATATTTTCGTGTTGCCATCTACTATATATATATATCTATTTTTATTTTTATTTTTAATTGATTTAGATCAATACGTATTTTTAACGTTTCTTGTATTTTCTGGTTTTTCTGTTTTTCTTTTTAGTCGGTCGCGATTACATAAATCACTAAAATAAGAACAATTAAAATTAAAATTGAAAACGTATTTAAAATAATATGTTCAAGTATATATACACAATGCCGGAATTAAATCCCCAACAGCAATTTGATAATATTGTTAATAAATATTTAGAAAATGTTGTTAGATTAAGTGATGGCGTACCTGAATTTGAAATTCGTTTTGGAACACGTGGAATAAAAAGAATTTCCAAAATTGATTTCGACAACGTAATTCAAAAACTAAAATCATCTGGATTCGAATTAATGGATGTCAATGCATATACATTGAAAATGCAAAGTGAATTCTTAGACAAGAAAACCGGTCGAACAAAAGAGTCAAACGTACGCGTCGAACTAAACGGTATTCATCAAATCCAACAATATTGTGAAACGAATTCGCTTGACAAAACATTTCCGACTTTTACACAAAAACAATATGCAAAGGTAGATGGTAATCCAGTATATCCGGTCGATATAGATGATTTCAACTTGCGTGCCTCTTTTCAAACAGAGAAACTAGTTCCTGCCCACGGTGCGTTTGCAGAAAGCATCATCTCTTCTTGGTCCGAGTACAGAAAAACATCGTTTCGTTATTTAAATCGTACTTCATTTGTTCATAAGGATTTACCTATTCGATTTGATTTGAGTATTGTAAAGGAAGGTGAAATGGAAGAAAAAGAGTTTCGAGGAAGAAAACGATTTGTACCTAGACCTGAATATACTATTCAAGCAGCCAAAGTATTTGATAACGTGGAAAAATATGAAATAGAATTGGAAATTTTAAATAATAAAGTCGGCGCTGGAACCAATTATTCAGATAGCAGAACATTGTCCAAGGCGTTAAGAAAATCAATTATATATGTATTATCAGGACTACAAAATACAAATTATCCTGTACCATACAACGAAATTCGAACAATAGGTGATCAGTATTTGAAATTAGTATATGGCAAAGAATACCATGACCGAATGAGAATGAAACCCAAAATGTATTTAGGTCCATCATCATCTACTCTACAAATGAACAATATAGCACCTATTAATGATGATGCAATTATACCAAACATTCGCAAAGATTATACAGTCACTGAAAAGGCAGATGGTATGAGAAAACTACTTTATATTAACAAGGGTGGAAAAATCTATTTGATTGATACCAATATGAATGTTCAATTTACAGGCGCGGTCACAAAGAATGTTGATTTGTTCGAAACGATATTGGATGGTGAGCATATTTTACATAACAAAAAGGGCGAATTTATTAATCTCTATGCTGCGTTTGATGTTTATATTGTGAATAAAAAGGATGTTCGTGCCAATTCTTTCATCCCTCCACCAACAGAGGAAGGAGGGAAAGAACCGATTCTAACAAAATATCGTTTGCCTGTTTTAACGAATATTGTCAAAAATTTGGCAGCAACGTCGTCGGTTTCAGATAAACCGTCGCCTATTCGTATCGAGCATAAAAAATTCAAGGCTGAAGGTAAGAATTTGAGTATCTTTCAATGTTGTAATACCATCATCGACCAACAAAAACAAGGTCTATATGAGTATGAAGTAGATGGATTAATCTTTACACCAGCCTATTTTGGTGTTGCTGCTGATAAACCAGGAGAAGCTGGTCCTCTTAACAAACCTAGTTGGGCTCACTCATTCAAATGGAAACCACCTGAATTCAATACCATTGATTTCTTGATTACTACAAAAAAGGACGCTAATGGGAGTGAAGATTTTATCGGCAATATTTTCCAAGAAGGAAATAATACTTCTGCTTATGAACAATTGTCCCAATACAAAACATTGATTATGCGCGTCGGTTTTGATGAGAAGAAACACGGATATACGAATCCATGTGGTGATGTGATCCAGGATAAAATACCGAGTTTTGAAAACGATCGCTTCGGGGAAAAACGAGAAGATAGTTACAAACCTATGCCGTTTTATCCAACAAATCCGTCGGACCCAGACGCAAATATATGTAACATTATGTTACAATCCGATGAGAGTGGAAACAAGCAACTAATCACAGAGGAAAATGAGGTATTTGGTGATGGTATGATTGTTGAATTTAGATATGATTTCACTCGTGAAAATAAGTGGAGATGGGTTCCTCTACGCGTTCGTTATGACAAGACCGAGGAATATAAAAAAGGATTTCCTCAATATGGCAATGCATATCACGTAGCCAACAATAATTGGCATTCTATTCATAATCCAATTACAGAAGAAATGATACGCACCGGCGAAAACATTCCAGACGAGATGGGTGACGACGATGTCTATTATAATCGCGTATCTGGAGCATCGAAAACACGAGGACTTCGCGATTTTCATAATTTATATGTTAAAAAGATGTTGATTACAAGTGTGGCACGCAAAGGGAATACTTTGATTGATTATGCTGTTGGAAAAGGGGGTGATTTTCCCAAGTGGATATCAGCAAAATTATCATTTGTATTTGGAATAGATATTTCCAAGGATAATATTGAAAATCGTATTGATGGAGCATGTGCGAGGTATTTAAATTATCGCAAAACATTCAAAGTCATGCCAAATGCTTTGTTTGTTCATGGAAATTCGTCTTTTAATATTAAAGAAGGTGATGCTCTATATAGCGATAAATCAAAACAAGTAACCAATGCAGTATTTGGTGAAGGTCCAAAAGAGAAGGATAAATTGGGTCTGGGTGTTTATAAACAATATGGTAAGGCTTCAGAAGGATTTAATATCAGTTCATGTCAGTTTGCCATTCACTACTTCTTTGAAAATAAAAAGACACTTAATAATTTCCTAAGAAACGTCAGTGAATGTACAAAATTAAATGGATATTTTATAGGAGATTGTTATGATGGTACTGCTATATTTGACTTATTGCGTGGAAAATCAGCCGGTGAAAGTGCCTCTATTTTGGAAGATGATAAGAAAATCTGGCAAATTACAAAAGGTTACGAAAAGGAGACATATGATAATGATGAAACCTCACTAGGTTATCCAATAGATGTATTCCAAGAAACCATTAATAAAACATTCCGTGAATATTTGGTTAATTTCGAATATTTAACTAGAATAATGGAAAATTATGGTTTTGTATTACTGACAAAAGATGAATGTAGTGAAATCGGAATTCCGAATAGCGTAGGTTCTTTCCAACAGTTATATGGTCTGATGGAACAAGAAATCAATAAAATCCCAAAAAAGAGAAACGATTATGGAGATGCTTTGAAAATGACACCCAAAGAAAAACAGATATCGTTCTATAACAACTACTTTATATATAAGAAAATTAGAAATGTAGATGCTCGATCTGTTTATAATACAATGGTGGGTAGTTCTAAATTCCAAGAACAAATGAACAAGACAGAAGAAGAGGAAGCAGATGAAGACGCAGGTGAAATAGAGAAACAAGTAGCAACTGCTAAAGCTCCTAAAAAATTAAAAAGACGTCTTGTATTGGCCCAATCTAGCAAAGAAAGTGTAGAAAGCGTAGAAAATAACAATGATAAAAATAAACCAGTCAGTAAAAAAACTGGTGTCAAGACAGGTGCCAAGACAGGTGCCAAGACGAATACAAGTAAAAAGAACAAAAAATAAAAAAATAAAGCTACGACCTACTACTACGTGCTTAGTTATTTAGTGTATAATTATAAAAACAATCTAAACATATGAACAGTATATTAATATCATAATGAGCTATTTTTTATTACCAGAAATTCATGACAATATAGATAATATTAATATAGAATCGAACGAAAACGACAAACTATATGTCAGTTTGACGTTGAATAGTTATTTAAATAATGTAAAAAAGCAAATCGATGAAAATTACGACAATTGGGATTTTATGAAACGATATACCAATCCATACGAGTTTATTCATACTGTTATTCCAAATACAAAATTATCGGTTAGTAAAATGAAACCATTGTCTCGATCGTTTTACAAGATGGTGGAAATGGTGAATATGTTTCGTCTTTTTAATGATTTCGATGAAAACCCTATCAATACATTTCATTTAGCAGAGGGACCTGGTGGGTTTATTGAAGCGACTCTGCATTTAAGAAAGAATAGTAGTGACAAATATTATGGTATGACGCTAATGGATGATGATCCAAATGTTCCTGGATGGAAAAAATCGAATCATTTTCTGGAAACTCATAAAAATGTGGAAATAGAACGCGGTGTAACTGGAACCGGTAATTTAATGGAAGTAGATAATCTCACATATTGTAATGAGAAATACAAAAATTCCATGAATATTATTACAGCAGATGGTGGATTTGATTTTTCCATTGATTTTAATCAACAAGAAATATTGGCTACGAATTTACTATTAGCGCAAGTTAGTTTTGCAATCTCAATGCAAAAAGTAGGTGGTCATTTTATTTTAAAGATTTTTGATATTTTTACAAAAACTACGTGCGATATCATGTATTTACTATCATCGTTATACAAACAAGTCTATATAGTAAAACCAAATACAAGTAGATTAGCCAACTCTGAAAAGTACATAGTATGTAAAGGATTTAAGCAATATCCTGAAAAATTAATCAACAACATTATCCGAAAATATGGAAAATTAAAAACATCTGAATTTATTTCTGGAATATTACCTGTCAAGTTGGACTATTTCTATTTAAATAAAATAGAAGAATACAATGCTATTTTTGGCCAACAACAAATTGAAAATATTACGCATACCTTAAAATTAATTTCCTGTAAGAATAAAAGCGAAAAAATAGAGGCTTTGAAGAAAAATAACATTCAAAAATGCACGTATTGGTGTGAAAAAAACAACATAGTTCATAATAAAAATCTTGCATCCACAAACATCTTTATATTATAGTGTTTTGCTTCAAAATTTTGCTTCAAATTATTTTATTTTAATAATGTATAATGATGAATAAATTATTAAAAATATGGAATAGAAGTTCCAAAACAGTTAAAATTGCTATCTTTATTGTTCTAGCGGTTATTGTTCATTTTTTATTTTTCAGACAATCGGTCGGTATGGAAAACTTTGGTAATCCAACAACACTTACCTATTATTATATGGAAAATTGCGGTCATTGTAAGCAATTTAACCCTGAATGGGACACTTTCGTACAAAATTATACCGGACCAGTAAAATTACGCAAAGTGGAAATGAACGAAGCAGGAGGCGACTTGGAAAAATACAATATTAATGGATTTCCTACAATTATAGCAGTAGATGCAAATGGTGATAAAAAAGATTACGATGGACCTAGAACCAGTGAAGGATTAACTAAATTCTTAGATGGTATGAAATAAATATCTAGATTCTTTTTATTTGTAGATTATAGAAAAAATTGAACCCTTTATTTTTACAATATTTATTGTATCACAACAACATGACATCTTCTAGAGATAATATGAGTATGGATACGGATACGGAAATAGCATGTAAGAACTTTACGAAAAACATTTCGTATTCCATCTTCAATCGTATTTTAGGAATGATTAGTTTGTTATTCATTATAGTAAGTAGTATATTTCTATTATTATGCTATTGGCTTCTTACCGGTTCGAAATATGTAGAAAAATTAATGGTTGATATTTGTGCAGACATGGACTTGTTCTGTTTTCAATCAGTAGCAAATGATACCATCCAGTCTGTATCGGATACAGTAAATGATTGGTTTGGTACCAGGTCGTTTGTCTCGAAAACAAACATTAAAAGCGAATTTGCGTCTATGCTTGAACGTCATTTGGCACCTGATTGGGCGACTGATTTGGCCACTGATTCGACCAGTGAAGGCACATCTGATGAGGACAATCATCCAGTAAATGAAGACGATGTTGAAATAAAAAAAGAACCAATTGTATTAAATGAAGAATTAAATAATGAGTCAAATGAAGACTCTAGTGATTCATCGAACGAATCAATTAAAGAAGACTCTGATGAAGAAATAGAAGACGTAACTGAAAAAATACTTGCAGAGAAAAGAATAAGATTTGAAGTCTTAGACCTTACCAATGAGGATGAAGCAAAATCATATATGACAATATAAAAATAGAAATATAAATAGAAATGAAATTTTAATAAGAAGCATGAAAATACTAAAAATACTAAAAATATTGTATCTATCTTCAGGTACAATATTTTTTATACTATATTGATTTTGTATTACATTATACAGGGTTGTTACTTATGTTCCAATTGGATTACATGCTCCAAAAAGAAGACAATGTCTGTCCAGGACCACAATTCTTGTTTCCATTTGCGCAAACTGTTTTTTGTCCGTTTCTTTTCCAAGCCAGTGGTGGATTGTATTTGGATTTTAAGAAATAAGAAGCAGAACCATTGTACCCTCCTTGATATTTACCAGCATTCGCAGCAGCTTCACCAAATGCGGTGCGAAAGGATGCACCATTTTTAGTAATCGTATCATATTTTAACTTTGCTAATCGTGTTCCATTATCAACTGCGCCTTGCGTAGCAAATTGAGCATTACTTGGTTTATAAATGGTCGTATTACTACATTGTCTTCCGGTCTGATAAGGATTCGTACAATTATTCGTAACAAATTCCACCGAATTTTCTCCAATATTGACAGAATCATATGTCTGATTCGGTATTTCTTGAATGGACTGTTTTTGACCAAATGTCTTACAACGCGCTTTCAAATATGCCTTGTTATCACTATAATATGATTTACTTAATAAAGTAACTGCTGATTTAATAACATTATTTTCAGGCGTATTACAAATGGTCTTGGTCGTGTAAATTCCGGTTTGAATTTGATAACTATTTGACGCATCAACTGCACCAATTTGAATAGCTCCATTGTTTTGTATCTTGTTGTTGTTTGTACCTGGTGACAATTCAATATTAGCAGCAGGTTTGATACTTTTACTATTTGATTGTAAAAATTTGTTATCAAATGTCACGTATAAATTACCGTTTCCATCACATGAACAATCACCTTCCTTTGTATATCCCCTAAATACTGTTCCTCCTGGTCTATCTACAACACTAATAGAAGCAGAACTTCTACTATTCTGACCAGGTTGTCCATTGGTACTGAGCTGTCTTCTCCAATGTTTCATAGGATATGGTCTAGCAAAAGGACCAATATAATTCTGAGCAATATTAAAATTGTCTTCAGCAGAAGTCTGAGGATTATGTCCCAAATTAACATTCGGTCTAATTAAACCACCCATAACACCAGCAGATACAGAAGACATTCCATTATTTGAATCACCTTTTGTAGGAACCAATGGTTGGCGTGTAGATGTTAAAGTATTTGAATAACTGAAATTAGTTGGTTTAGTCATTTGAATATATAGTAAAGAAAGAAAAATAACTAGAAGTTAAATAATAAATATTATTGCCTATATAATACAAAATACAACTATTGCTACAAATAAAAATAAAAATACTAATAATATATAAAATGTTTATTATTCAATCCATAACAATATTTTTCGGCTTACTCATACTATTCGCTTTTATTCGCAATCTCACTAAACCAACCATCATCGAAGGAGCAACCGGTGAATATCAAAATTATTCAGACGACCCACTCATTTTAGCAAAGAAGAATGCTGCTAATATTGAAGTATTAAAGAAACAGATTGATGAAATATCTGGACTAGCAAGTACTGTTAAAACAAACACTGGCTCCATAGACAAAAATTCTCAGTCTATTACTAGTTTAATGGCATCCATGTCACCTTCTTCAAACAAAGATTCTCAAAAAAATCAAGGTTTAATAGAAAAGGATCCGAAAACATTTAATATGTAAGTAAATATATATATAATATAAAATGTCAACTGGAAATTTTTTTAAAGAAGTTTTAGATGATGTCAATGGAGTAGAAGAACGAATATTGGGACCTGATTATCAATATTGGAAACAAATTAAATCACCTAGTCAAATGGGAATGAGTACGAATGGCTCTATTTCAACCATTGCTGCGGATGTAGGAGGATTAATCAATTATGTAGAAGTATTGGTTACCGGTAAAGGCAAAGCATCTGCTACAGGTAATCCCTTGGGTAATAAATTTTTTATAAAAACTGCCGCTACATGTAAAGATAAAAAATCCAAGGAAATCGTAGATCGTTACGTCTATGTAAATAATGTACCCAATGGTTCTATTCCGTTTATTAGCAGTGGAATGAATATGAATTTTGGCGAATTTGAAGGTTTAGTACCTGGTACATTGGGTAATGTATCCGCATTAAATCCCATGTTGATTTTTCAAGCATTTATGTCTGGTTCGCAACCAGAATGTGAAGAAATTACGTTGGAAACGATTGACGTAAATAATAACAAAGGTACTGAAACAAGACATGTTACTACAACAGATTTAAAAAATATGAACTCGTGTGATTTTAAACCACTACATAATAAAAATCCAATTACTGGAAAACCTTGTCGCGAAGCATTTAGCAACAGAACAACTGCGAATTTACCGGATGATTTCTTAGTAAAATTATTTTATGCGTCAATGGGTGTATTAGGTATTTATATACTCATTAGTATGATGAAGCGAATAAAGGAGAGAAAATAGTTTACCTCCTCTTATGAGTAGTCTTTTTTTTCATGGTTCGTCTTCTAGATTTCATTTTCTTCGCTTTTTTAGACGCACTTTTTTTCATTTTCTTCGCCTTTTTTGTTTTTCGCCCACCTCTTTTTGTAGGAATACGATTTTTCTCCATTGCTGATTTTATTAATTTTGATTTATCAGATGAGCTCATTGTCTTCCATTGTGCTCCATATCTTGATTCTGCTTGTTTTGAAAACGCTCGTATTAACTCAGGATCTTCTTCCATGATATCTATCAACTGTTTATGGACCGCCGGGTCATTTATGGCACGCTCTCTCAACTGAGACAATCGTTTATTCTCTCGCTCTTCAATTCTACTCTTACTTTTACTCTTAGTATATGACATAGTTATATTATATACTAACATATTTACTTGCGGCTACGACGTGAATAAGGTCTTCCTTTTCTACCACTTCTTGATCTAGATTGACGTTTTCCTTTACGATGATAATATTTGTCACCTTTGTGGGTAACAAAATCTTTGCGTCCTTTACGTGTTCTAGACTTCATCCCTTTTTTTGGATTGCCTCCTTTCATTGATTTACGTCTTCTTCTTTTTCCACCAATTGGAGCACTAGGATTAGTGTTAGGATTAGCGCTAGGATTAGAATCAGATTTTTCAAACATTTTTGTAAATCCTGACCAAGCATTAGAGGCATGTTCCGTTAAAGATGTTTTTTTTTCTACAGGCGGTTGTTGCGAGGTATTAGAATAATCCATGTTTATTATATAATAATCGTAGAAAAAATTATATAATATCAAAATCAATAATTAAACAATATAATCTAAAGTTTAACGCGTTTGTAAAGTTCTAAAGCAGCTAATCCACCAGCAACTTGGGCAAGGATGTAGGGGATTAAATCATTCTTGGGTAATTTGCCTGCAGCAACCATCATAACAGAAACAGCAGGATTAAAGTTGCCCCCTGAAATGGCGCCACCAACTAATATAGCAATGGCTAAAGCGGCACCAATAGCTAAAGCATTACCTGTGGCGAGAATTACATACAAGAAGAAAAGAGTTCCTAAAAATTCAACGAGATACTTATTCATTATATAATTAATGAATAAAATAAAAATTATCTGAGAGTAAAAATTAAATTATGCAAATATCTGTCTATTTCCACTTCCAGTAACACTTGAACCTCCACCAGACTTGAATGGATTTGCTAAAGCACCCTTCTTTTTGGGAGCAACCGTCCCACCTCCACGAACACGTGCTAAAGCACTATTACGATAAGAATCTTGCTTTTGAGCCTGACCTTGAAATGAAACAGTTGATTTTAACGTAGAACCTTTTCCAATAGCATTTATTTTTTTCAAAGCAATATGTTGCGAGGAATCATAATGACCTGACAACAAGGTCCCACCTCCAGAATCTTTTACGTACGCTTTTCTATTATTAGAAAATGTGGAATCGCCTGCCGAAGGGGAGAATTTTTGAGGCATACCCATTTGAGCATCTACTATAGCATTATTTCCTCTATTTTTTATAAGTACTCCTTGTGATGGTGGTCCAGGATAACGATATGTAAATTGAAGACCTGACATTTTATATATAATACAAGTATATATAAAATTACGTTTCGTCGTTTTTATAAAGATCAATATTGTTTAATGACGTACCCTCATAATAGCAGAGTAAGAACCATTATTAGAACCACCAAAACTCCAATCATTGTAAGTTTTGTTTTCAGCTTGTTGTCTTTTAAATTTAACATAATCTGAACCGTCATATACCCATTTGACATTGGTGGTAGCACTAGGAACACCTGAACCATCCGGTTTGGCGAATATACTTCCTCCTAAAAATCTTGCGGTCGCGTTTGCCGCTAATTTGGTTCTTCCAGTATTGACTTGATTAGAACCACCGGATGTGTATGCCACACGATTTAATAAATCACCCGCATTATTAACGGCGCGAAAAGGAGTAATGGCCACTTTATGTCCATTTACTACACCTGTGGCGGCTTGTCCATTCCATGCTTGACGAAGTGTAAATCTCATTCTTTCACGATTGGAACCACCTTCCATTCCGGTTCCAGAATTACCATTGGCGGTACCTCCTAGAGTTCTTAAAGATATTCCTGGTCTTCCGCTATTAACGTATCCTAAATTATCATTTTGATTTCCACAAGGCATATATATATCTCTCATATAAAAAATTTATATTCGAAATTGCTAAACTGTAATTTGTTTTGTATTCTTATGTATTTTGTTTTGTTTTGTATTCTTATGTATTTTATCGTGTATTTATTTACCTATGTCATAATTCTTGGCGCAATATTCATGGTCTGTAATTCCTGGAATAATAGCTTACACGCATATGGAATTTCTACATAATTGAAATCAACGCGATTATCACACGTCTTACATATATGAATTTGCATCTTATTATTGTAGGCGGCAATCATACCACATCGCTTACATACATGTACTTGGTATTTATCTGACGCATCATATAATCTTCCTCTCGTAAATCTAGAGGCACCATGCGAAACCATACAATCTCTTTCCATTTCACCAAATCGAAGACCACCATCACGACTTCTACCTTCTGCAGGTTGTCTCGTCAAATTCACCATGGGTCCTATAGAACGACTATGTTGTTTATCATTGACCATATGCTTCAATCTCTGATAAAATACAGGTCCCATAAAGATACTCGTTTCGATTTGTTCTCCTGATAATCCATTGTACATGAGTTCGTTTCCACAATTCTCATACCCAACCTTTAACAATTCCTTGCGAATTGTTTCAATAGTCAAATCACCAAAGGAAGTACCGTCACCAAATAGTCCTAACTCGATCAATACTTTACCCATCAACGTCTCTTTCAATTGTCCAATTGTCATACGAGATGGAATAGCATGAGGGTTAATAATAATATCCGGCTTTACACCCTCGGCAGTGAATGGCATATCACATTCAGGAATAATATTACCAATTGTTCCCTTTTGCCCATGACGACTGCTAAACTTATCACCGATTACAGGACGTCTAACGGTTCTTACACGAACCTTGCAGAAACTATATCCATCACCATTTCTATCAACAAAATTCTTATCAACATACGACTCTTCGTTGGTCCTATATGTTCGACTCAAATCTTCATACTTGATAATCTTAGTATGGTCATTTCTGTTTTCCTTAATAGGAACCACCTTTGAAATAATGACATCGTTATTCTCTAGTAATGTGTTTTCAGGAATAACACCTTTATTTGTCACCTTGCCATAATTTCCATACTTCATACCCTTTGTCTTGTTTGGATCAGGCTTACAACGAATTTCTTCATCGCCATTAATCTTCTTATCTTCATCCTTTTCAGTATGATAAATAGTCGCTTGAAACAAACCTCTATCAATAGAGCCCTGATTAAATAACAAACTATCTTCCTGATTATAACCACTGTGTGTCATAATGGCTACGATAACTGGAGTTCCTGCTGGAATTTTATCCAACTTTACCATACCCATCAACCGCGTATCAACTAATGGTCTAGCTGGATACGTCAGAACATAAGCTGTTTTATCCATACGAGTGTCAAAGTTGGTGACATATACTCCCATTGCTTGCTTTCCCATCGCCGATTGATATGTATTTCTAGGACTTTGGTTATGGTCAGGAAATGGAATACAAGATGCTAGAATTCCAAAGATGGTACTAGGGTGAATTTCACAATGAGTATATTTATAGACAAACTGACTCGTTTTACACAAATCTTTTGGCGTCATAGCAATCATACTAAAACTTTGCTCTTCAGGGTCGATATATTCAATAGCAGAATCATCTATATTACAATTCGTCAGCAAGTCATTCCATTCCAAATCACCGCTTTTAATCTTATCAATAGTAGCCTGATTCAAAATAACGGAATTGTCTTTTACACGAAGTATCGGACGAATTAATCTACCAGCATCGGTACAAACACGAATCTCGCCATTCTTATAGTCAAATAAGATAGACGCATAAATGTTAATCATGCCTTTGTATTTAAATTCTTGAAGCATTTTAAACAATTTATATGGTTCATCACTTACACCAACCCACGCTCCATTTACAAATATTTTTACCTTCTTTTCTAGCTCAACACATGTTAAATCATCGAGTGGTGTGATATAGGGCGATATGTAATCGTGAATTGGACCACTATTACTAGGAATAGTAATATGGGTCATGTAACTCAGATTTTTGACTACACCTACACTAGCACCCTCTGGTGTCTCTGCCGGACATAGGAAACCCCATGAACTATTATGCAATTTACGCGGAGGAATTAGCTTTCCACTCTTGTCAATGGGTGTATTAATACGACGCAGATGACTCAAACTGGAAATATATGTGAGTCTATTCAATACTTGCGCAACACCAACCTTGTTGCTATTTACATTTTTGATTCCAAAATCACCAGTTGATAATGCTCTCTTTAGTCCATTTTCAATCGTAGTGGATTTAATAATTTTATAGATATTTGTTGTATTTACAATATTCAGATAATCTTCTGTAGAACGCCACGAACCATTGTTTATTTCACGTACGATTTGCTTTTGCATATCTTTTACGAGTTTATTAAAGTAATTACGATACAAATTATTCAAAAGTGTTCCTGTCAAATCAATGCGCTTATTCAAATATGAATCTCTGTCATCTGGCTGAATCCATTTAAAACTACATCTAAGAAGCTTATTCGCCATATATCCAAGCATATAAATTTTTTGAGTCATATTATGACAATGAGGAAACACATCATTCTTCAAGATATCTGTCGTAAATTCTTGCTTCTTTCTTATTCCAGATTCCTTGTCCATATTAATCGGAGTATACATTGCATGACCCATTAAATATTTAATAGCATCATCCTTCGTTAATATATCGTTTGCATCAACAATACTTCCTTGAAGACCATATTTCATCTTCTTATATTTTTTCTCGTCTATATTCAAAATAATCTTTTCGCAAATTTCTTTATCAGTTAATACCCCCATTGCACGAAACACGACAAACAAAGGTACTGGATTTTTTAGTCTAGGTATTTGGATATATATAGATGGTCCAAATCCTGTATTTTTACTGGAAATCATCATAGTGATTTGCTTTGGACTGATACATTTGAAATCCGGTACTGACTTAATCTCAGCTGACCAGCTCCATTTGTTATTGTTCTTGCTTACATTGAAGCAATATACACGGTTTTCGGCAGCACGCTCTTGTCCAAGAACCGTCTTTTCACTACCATTGATAATGAAATATCCTCCGGCATCAAATTTGCATTCTCCACTTACATTTTCATCAATGTGTTGATATTGTTTCAATACACAAACCGAAGATTTCAACATGATTGGGATTTTTCCAATATGGATTTTGGGTAAATTTTTATAAAAGGTTTGACTGTTTTCTAGATTTGGACCAGTACGAACAATGTATTTTATGTTCAAATCAATCGTCATCATTGAGGCATATGTAAAATTGCGAAGTCTTGCTTCATGTGGAAACATCATCTTGGATGCACCATTGTTTTCATGAATTTGAGGTCGATACAAATTGAAATTCTCAAATGTAATAAACATTTCTAGACTATACTTACCACTTTCTTTGTCAAAATCATTCTCTGAACAAATTTGAACTGGATTAAACATATCAATCGTTTTCTGAATTTGATAATTCACAAAATTATTGTAGGATTCTATCTGGTGTCTTACCAATTGCGCCAAATGCTGATCCTTGAAATACGATTCAATTACAGCCCAAGGGGTCTCCATACCTTTCTCTATTCCTTTGTTCATCGCTTCTTTATCCATCCCTTCTCTACCCACAGTGTCTTTTAATTTACTTTCTAGATCAGTCATATCTTCGTTTTATATCTCTTATTAAAAGAGTATTTTTCAAATCAATTTATTTTTTTATTCATCCTAAAATAAAAATGAAATCCAACGAAAATAAAATATAGTAATAGTATAAATGTCAGATAATAACAATAATCTAGGTCGAAAACCTAAGAAAAAGAAAAATCGATATCGAAAAAATAGACGTTTTCCTTCATTCGAAGTGAATAATTCAAACACCGTCGATAATAGCTACAATAATCTATATGAACCTCCTCTACAAACATCTAAATGTCTAAATTTTTATAGTCCATTATTTACTTCTACATCAGATGATTCCTCTGCAAATATAATTAAGGATGAAAGTAATATAAACCTGATCACCGATTGTAATACAATGAATCGCGAACCACCTATTATTCAATCAAATAAATTAATAACGTGTCTCGATAAACATAGTATTCATCGAAAATCAGAACCAATAAATATTGATAGAGAGAAAACAGACATCTTATTGAAATTTTTATTGAAGCAAAGTGAAGAAGATTTTTATAATAAATACAAATCTCCCTTTTTCTCTGGTATGCCGACGATTCCATTATCGATTGAAAATAAAATGCCTGCTATCGGCGAAGAGATGAAACACGTCGAAAAAGAGTATATACATATCAATGAATCAATCGATTGTTTATTGGATTTGATTCATCTATGTGATAAATATCCTTTAGCCGACAACATCGAATACAATATCAATATGAAAGCACTTCATAACATTAAATTGCCTCTAATGGATCTTCAAAATATGATTGGAATGAAATCCATTAAGGAAAATATCGTAGATCAGATTCTATATTTTGTTCAAGATTTACATAATATCTCTCCTGATAATGCGGATTATTTACATACGGTTATTTGCGGACCTCCTGGAACCGGTAAAACAGAAGTGGCCAAAATTATGGGGAAAATATTTAGCAATTTAGGTATTTTGAAGAAGAATATATTCAAAAAAGTTACTAGAGACGACTTGGTAGCAGGATTTTTAGGACAGACTGCGATAAAAACGAAAGACGTCATTAAAGAATGCTTGGGTGGCGTATTGTTTATTGACGAGGCATATGCTTTAGGAAATGCCGAAAAACGTGATTCTTTTTCAAAAGAGTGTATTGATACTATTTGCGAAGCATTGAGTGATCATAAAAAAGACTTGATGTGTATTATTGCTGGTTATGAACACGAACTGAAAGACTGTTTTTTTAGCTTTAATCCTGGATTGGAGTCGAGATTTACTTGGAAATTCACGATAGATGATTATGACCATAAAGAATTGCTACAGATATTTGAAAAGAAAATAAAAGAGGCTGGTTGGGATGTAAAAGAACCATTGGAAGATAGTTGGTTTGAGAAGAATAAACCCTATTTCAAATATTACGGTCGTGATATGGAAACTCTTTTTTCAAAAGTGAAAATAGCGCATAGTCGTCGCGTCTTTTGTTTAGCAAAGGAAGAAAAAACCAAAATAAACAAGACAGATTTAGAAAAGGGGTTTGATATGTATAAGAAAATGGGAAGCAATGAAAAAACAATTAAGGAGCAAGAACGTTTGAAGCAAATATATAGTACTATATATTGCTGATTTTATTTACAGTTGTTTCGTGTATTTATTTTGTATTATTTTATATAATACAAAATATATCATGTCTGATAGTAGAAAAATATTAATCAATGAATCCTTTTTATCTTCAAGTAGTGCGAGTAAAAAAAGCCGAAAAGGTGGAAAGGTGAAAACTAGAAAAGAAAAACCAAAATCAGTTATCAAACCAAATTCGCTGAAAAAAACATTGCTCGAAAAAATCAAAAAACATCAACAACATGAAAAAATAACCAAGGATGAATCTTCTCGTGATAAATCAGATGACTCTACAAAAAAGGATAATCAGTTTCATGATAATTTTATGAATTCACTTGAATATTTAAACAAACTAAACGAAAAAAATAAGACTAGTAAAAAGAATCGAACGAAACGAAATAAATCTATGAAAAATGGAGCAGTCGTAGGAGGAAGTAATCATAAACCAGCACCCTTGATACAAAATCCGATTGGACCACTTGAGCCACTTGTATCTGTTGATTTACCTATGGATTTTGATAGTCCGCATACTAATCCGCATACTGTTCAGCAACCGTATGTAAATAATAATGGTCATTTTGGTGAAACTATTATTCATACATCGACCATGGGTGAAAATCCAATGTATGGAGGTGCTAATATTCCGCCCCCCTACCCAATTACACCGGTTCAAATACAACCATCGAATCCTTCAGTGCAACTAGTGCAACCAGTGCAACCAATGCAACCAATGCAACACATTCATCAAGTACAACCTAGACCAATTACTCCTGATACGCCCTATGGATGTTTAAAAGGGGGAAAGAAACCAACCTATCGCGCTTATCATAACAAAACTTTGAAAAACAAACCCATTACTATTGAAACTTCAAATACACACAACAACAATACTGCCATTGCAAATACCGAGAGAAAACAAAAGTTAGCAGAGTTGAAAAAATCCTACAAGAAGATTCGTCAGAAAAAAAGAACAACTCGAAAAAGCACATTTACTTTGGGGAAAGTAGGTGGAAAAGTATCCGTCTTAATAAAAAACAACGCTACAAGAAGAAAAGTGAAACGCGAGCATGGATTGTTAAAGCAAAAATCAATCATTGAAATAAAAAAACACTTGTATGATAAAAATCTATTGAAAATTGGTTCCACCGCACCCAATGACGTATTGAGAACATTGTATGAGCAATCTATTTTAGCTGGCGATGTTACCAATACAGCAAACGATGTACAAATTCATAATTTTATGAACAAATAGTCGGTCACACTTACGCAGATTTATATACATCTTTAATATCACTTGTTAAATATGTATTCTTTCCAATCGCACGAATAATTTTATTGGTTTCTTTTTCGTCGTTTTCTATATCCGTCATGGAATTACAAATCAGCGTGGTCAGTTTCGTCTGTATATTGTCTTCTTTTTCCCACCCATCATTCACGTCTTTCCATTTATTTATCAAAGTTCGTTGTTTGTATGCCAAATTACGTATGCCTACTAGAACGCGAATTAATTCATTGTCTTTCTCCCAAGCATTGTCTTCTTTCACGTAGAGTGTTTTTCTAGAAGCATCTGTACAATGTATAGGTCTTTCCAATATGTCTAATTGACTCAATCCATTCGTTATCATGTTTGTAATCGTCTTTGTCAGGCCATTTTCTATAGTGTGATCGTATGTTTCAGCAGTTATTGGTAACGTATCAATGAAATCAGTCAAATTCATCGCGTTCTTACAATGATCATTCAAAAACATTTGAATATTGAAATTTTGCGTATTATGACTATTTGTATTTGTCGTATTATGAGAATTATTTCCCATAGTTGGCATTATCTCTATCATTTTCTCCATTACATCTTGATTCTTCAAAAGCAATTTGATTAGTAGTTCTTTGTCTATTTCATTTGAAGATGTAGGTAGATTTGTTATACTACATTCACTTGATGTTTTTACAATCTCTTTTAAATTATATTCATTATCACTTTGACTAATGTAACAGTGTTTTTTGTGATTAAACAAACTTTGACGATGTTTGTATATATTTCCACATTCGCATACGTGTTCTGCTGTGGCGATTTTTGGCGCGTTTTTGTCAGTATTTGTCAGTATTTTGTAAGTATTCTGATGTTTGCGTGTCAATAAATGTCGAGATAAGTCTGATTGTTTTCTACATGAATAGTTACATAAGTCACATGTAAATAACTTGCCGTTTTTTAAATCATTTTGAGAAGTATGTATCGTTTCTTTAAGATATTTGGTAATATCATGTATCTCTTGATTCGTTACTGAACTAGTAGATATTATAGCCGGTTTCTTTTTTTTTACAACGACATATGTGTTGTTAGACTTGGATTTAGGTAAGGGTTCTATACTGTTTAGTGTGGCATTATATTCTTCAAAATAATGTTGTTCGTATTTCTTAGCTGACATCAAATTGTCACATTCATGAAATGCTATTATTTCCATTTTCCAATTATCCCATCCTTTATGACTCCGCATAACGTTATATAATTTACATTTATAATTTGAACTATTCGGATTTGTGGTTCCTTGTTTATGAGAATATTTTCGCTGAACAAAATTTGTAGTGTGACCAATATACAACTCATTTATTGATGTATCTCTACAATAAATCTTGTAAAATATGGTATTTGAATAATCTATTTCTATCTTGGGCATATCTTATAGTAATCTTATAATTTTAAATGCTAAAAAACATATAAGATTATTATAAGATTATTATAAGATTTCTCCTAAACCCTTTTCGTAAATACTTAAAAATTTTACCGTAACAAATGAAAATTTTTCAAAATGGAAATGAGAGCATTATGCTGTAAAACGCATTTTCACCACTTTTTCAATTCTATTTTCGCAAAATCAAAAAACTACACAAAAAAGGCATGTTGAATTTTAAAAATCTGAAAATAGAATTGAAAAACTTGAAAAATGTTACATACCTACTATTATCAAAAACAACCAAGCTTTTTTGACCCTAAAAACCTCCCTACATATGTAGGGGGGTCCCTACATGCCCTACATGACTTTTTCGAATTTTTGAAAAATGAAAATCATCAAGCGCAATTTACCTACATGAAAACCATGTCCCTAAAAACCGAAACTTAAAAAGTCATTTTGTCTTCACCGGTTTAAGGGGGACGACCCCCCCCCGATTAAAACGCATGTTTTATTTATCCTCGTATTTTGGGAAATGTATATATAAATTATTTTTTGGGTAAATATTAGAGATGAAAATAATATTGTATTAATGTTATTTTAGCATAAAATAATAATATAATAAAATAATAATATAATAAAATAATAAAATAATATATAACATGAGTGTTGAAACAGTAACAATTGCTTTAGGTGATTCATACACATTTACTGATCCTGGGGGTGCTGATACTAACTATGGAGATAATGAAGATAATATATACTTATTTGAAGTGCCGGAAGGAGCAATTATAAGTATTACGGGTAGTTATACCATTGAATTTGGTTACGATTCCTTAAGTTTTTATGACGGTGATAACTCCGGTAGTGTTATGATTTTCAATACTGCTCAGGCTGATACTGATACTAATACTGGGTCTATTTCAATTCGAACAACTGGAAAATATCTATATGTACAATTTAACTCTGATCATAGTGTTAATGATTCAGGATGGAATTTAACATTGACAGCAGAGAATCCTAATAAAATAGCAATTGCTTTAGGTGATTCATACACATTTACTGATTCTGGGGGTGCTGATACTAACTACGGAGATAATGAAGATAATATATACTTATTTGAAGTACCGGAAGGAGCAATTATAAATATTACGGGTAGTTATACCATTGAATTTGGTTACGATTCCTTAAGTTTTTATGACGGTGATAACTCCGATAGTGTTATGATTTTCAATACTGCTCAGACTGATACTAATACTGGGTCTATTTCAATTCGAACAACTGGAAAATATCTATATGTACAATTTAACTCTGATCATAGTGTTAATGATTCAGGATGGAATTTAACATTGACAGCAGAGAATCCTAATAATACAATAGCAATTGCTTTAGGTGATTCATACACATTTACTGATTCTGGGGGTGCTGATACTAACTACGGAGATAATGAAGATAATATATACTTATTTGAAGTGCCGGAAGGAGCAATTATAAGTATTACGGGTAGTTATACCATTGAACATGGCTGGGATTCCTTAAGTTTTTATGACGGTGATAACTCCGGTAGTGTTATGATTTTCAATACTGCTGATCAGCCTACTGATACTGGGTCTATTTCAATTCAAACAAATGGAAGATATCTATATGTACAATTTAAGTCTGACGTTGATGTTAATTATTCAGGATGGAATTTAACATTGACTCCTAAAATAGCAATTGCTTTAGGTGATTCATACACATTTACTGATTCTGGGGGTGCTGATACTAACTACGGAGATAATGAAGATAATATATACTTATTTGAAGTGCCGGAAGGAGCAATTATAAGTATTACGGGTAGTTATACCATTGAACATGGCTGGGATTCCTTAAGTTTTTATGACGGCGATAACTCAAGTAGTGTTATGATTTTCAATACTGCTGATCAGCCTACTGATGCTGATACTGGGTCTATTTCAATTCAAACAAATGGAAGATATCTATATGTACAATTTAAGTCTGACGTTGATGTTAATGATTCAGGATGGAATTTAACATTGACTCCTAAAATAGCAATTGCTTTAGGTGATTCATACACATTTACTGATTCTGGGGGTGCTCATACTAACTACGGAGATAATGAAGATAATATATACTTATTTGAAGTACCGGAAGGAGCAATTATAAGTATTACTGGTAGTTATGCCATTGAATTTGGTTTCGATTCCTTAAGTTTTTATGACGGCGATAACTCAAATAGTGTTATGATTTTCAATACTGTTGATCAGCCTACTGATACTGATACTGGGTCTATTTCAATTCAAACAACTGGAAGATATCTATATGTACAATTTAACTCTGATGGAAGTGTTAGGGAGTCAGGATGGAATTTAATATTGATAGCTGATTCTGAACCTGGAGCAGTACCTATATGCTTTCCTGGTGGAACACCGGTTACCACTGATCAAGGATTTTTCCCTATTGAAAAGTTAAATCCGGATATTCATACCATTAAGGGTAAAAAGATTATTGCGATTACTCAAACAAGGCCTCTTTTCAAGGAAATTGTTTCCATTCAAAAGAATGCTCTAGCTAAAAATGTGCCTTCTCAAGACACTGAAATAAGCAATAATCATACTGTATTTTATAAAGGTAACATGACAAAAGCAGATGAATTGGTAGAGTTATGCGAAGGAGTTAAGTTTATTCCCTACAATGGTGAAACATTGTACAACGTTCTTCTCAAGAAGCATTCTGTCATGACAATAAACAATATGGTATGTGAAACATTAGATCCAAATAATATTATGGCAAAGATATGTGGAGGAGATTTCAATACAAATGAAAAACGTAATTTAATTAATAAAGTATCAGTCATCTACAAAAATAACGATGTAAGTGGTTATTATAAATTACGTTCAATTGTCGAGGGAATAAATCAATATAGGGTATCACAAAAGTAAAAATATTGTCTAACTTTCGTTATATAGTAATAGTAATATTGGTTCTATATACCCATAGTATTTTTGAATAAATTATAAACATCCTTCGTATCTTTATATTTTAATCTTTTATAATATATAATATATATTATGAAACTTCCTCTTTTACAAGTTTAAAAGCGACATCATATTTCAAAGCGCTTATTTTGAATGCAATGACTGCTGCAATTATATGTGTTTTAGCAGTTGAATTTAGGCTAGCATTAGAAAATGAGAAAAACTCTTATGGATTTTGGTCGAATTGTATATAACGAAAAGAAACTTACAGAAGCTCACAAAACTGATAGTAACTTTTGGTAATAACATTTCTCGTATATGTCATAGTATATCATGTAATGTACTTTGTATTTTTATTTGGTGGCGGACAATTGAATTTAATCCCTACCAAAATTGCCAATTTAACTGAATTTTTTAAAGAGAGACAATTGTTGTAATTTTCAACGATGTATAAGATAAGCCATCGCAGATAACAATATCCTTTTAGTAATAAATATAAACACAACTTATTTATATTTATTAGGATAATGGCAATGCTTAAACAGTATTTTCAGTTGAGGGATGAATACAGAGAGAAATATGGTGAAAAAACAATTCTTCTTTTTCAAGTAGGTGCCTTTTACGAGGTATATACCCAAGTCGATGCGAAAACAAAGGAAATAGTGGAAGAACAAGTAATCGATTTCAAACGCTTTACAGAATTAGCGTCAGCAAATAAGAATGAAACAACGCTCATGTTAGGATTTCGCGACTATATCATTGAAAAATACGTTGAAAAAATACAGAATCGTGGATATACGGCAGTCGTATATAGCCAAGATGCTCCGGCAGCGAATACTACGCGAAGTTTAACCGGTATTTTCTCTCCCGGAACCTTTTTTTCAGTGAATAACGACGAAATATCAAATAACATTTGTTGTATTTGGATTCATAGGAGGGAGAGAAATAAATTAAATAAGAGCGGAAATATCATGATTGGGATGTCATCTATTGATATATTTACAGGTAAGAATACATTTTATGAGATTACTACGGAAAATTCCCATAACCCTACCACATATGACGAATTAGAACGATTTGTCAGCACATACAATCCGAGCGAAACTATTCTTATTTCGAATATGGAAGAAAACAAGATAAACGATGTTATTCATTACGTGAATATCGAAAGCAAAAAGATTCATCGATTAGATTATGATGATAAAAGAATCAAAAACGCGGAAAAACAAACATATCAACAAGAAATAATCAATCGTTTTTTTAGTCCAACTGTAGCGAATTCCGTTTTAAACAATACATTGGAATTTGCCTACGGTATTCAAAGTTATGTTTATTTATTGCATTTCGTATTTGAACACAATGCTAATTTGGTAAATAAGTTACAAGAACCGATTATTGAAAACAAGACGGACCGCATGTTACTAGCAAATCATAGCCTTCAACAATTAAATATATTAGACGACAATCATTACAAAGGAAAGTTGTCATCAGTAAGTAATTTTTTAAACAACTGTATTACACCGATGGGGACAAGGAGTTTCAAACACAATATACTTAATCCAACTACATGTAGAGAGAAAATAGAGAGAAAATACGAGATAACCGAGTATTTATTACCTACAGAATATTGGATGTATTGGAGAAAAGAGTTGAAAAATATGAAAGATATTGAAAAATTAAATAGGCAAATATATTTGAAGAAAATAACGCCTTCTAATTTGTTTTATTTATATGAAAATCTCTCTACTATACAAAATATATTCTCTTTATTGAGTCGTGATCAAACCATCAACAAGTATTTACAACAAGATATAACCATGAACATTGAACGCGTTTGTTCCAAACTACAGAAAGTATTCGACAATACATTTATACTAGAACAATGTAAAGATGTCAATACTATGGATTTTGATACAAACTTTATAAAGAATGGAGTTAATGTGGAACTAGATAAATGTATAGAGTTGAGAGAAAATAGTATAAATCAGTTGGAATCCATACGTCGTCACTTAGATAAGATGATTACACAAGGAGAGAAAACCAGTAAAAATGATTTCGTCAAGGTACATGAAACAGATAAATCCGGAATTATGCTTCAATGTACGAGTCGTAGAGGCAATATATTAAAACAGCAAATTCAAGCAGGAAAGCATAAAGTTTCGTTAGAATTTACAACCAATAAAGGATTGGTAGAAATATTTGATTTTATTCCTGACGTGCATACGAGTACAGCTACAGGAACAAATGTAAATATTACAAATGAGATGATTACGAAAATAACAAATGATATTGTTCGGTCAAAGCAAAAAATGAAGGATTTGATTACCATCATCTATAATGAGTTTATACAAAAGTTACAACAATACGAAAAAGAATTTATGAACTTGATTCAGTTTTGCTCAGAACTGGACCAACTACAAAACATGTGTTATATTGCTACGAAATATAATTATCATAAACCTGATATACGTAGTGGTGATAAATCGTATATAAAATCAAAGGAATTGAGACATCCTCTTATAGAGCAATTGAACACGGAAGAATTATATGTAACAAATGACGTGTCAGTAGGAGTCGATAGTGATATTATGTTGCTATATGGAACGAATGCTGTAGGAAAAACAAGCATAATAAGAGCACTAGGTATTAATTTGATAATGGCACAAGCAGGTTTGTATGTAGCTAGTAGTCATTTTGAATTTGTCCCTTACAGTGGAATCTTTACGCGAATCTTAGGAAATGATAATTTATTCAAAGGGTTATCTACGTTTGCGGTGGAAATGTCTGAATTGCGCGTGATATTAAACATGGCGGATAAGAATAGTTTAATTTTAGGAGACGAATTATGTTCAGGAACAGAACACGATTCAGCAGTCAGTATTTTCGTATCAGGACTAGAAATGTTACATAAGAAGCAGACAAGTGCAATATTCGCGACTCATTTGCACGAAATTGTTCAGTTTGAAGAGATAGAACGTATGAAAAACATTGATATAAAACACCTGACTGTTTCGTATAACAAAGAAAAAGACGTGTTGATTTATGACAGGAAATTAAAAGACGGTCCAGGGGAAAGTATGTATGGTCTAGAAGTATGTAAATCATTGCATTTGCCGGATGAATTTTTAGAGAATGCGTACGCTATACGAAGAAAGTATCGGAAGGAGGAAGAAGGTGGTTTATCTAAAAAGCAATCGCATTTCAATAGTAAGAAAATAATGAATACATGTGAAGTATGTAAAACGAAGGTTGGGCAAGAAGTACATCATTTACAACATCAAGAAAAGGCGGACAAGAATAACATGATAAATCGAACGTTTCATAAAAATCATCCGGCTAATTTACTGACGCTATGTGAAGGATGTCATCAGAATATTCATAAAAGTGGAAAACAACATAAAAAGGTGAAAACGAGTATTGGAATCGAAATTGTAGAGTTGGAAGAATAAAATCTTTGGACAAGAAGAATAAAATCTTTGGGCAAGAAGAATAAAATCTTTGGACAAGAAGAATAAAATCTTTGGAAAATATATACAATGAACAATTCTTCTAATTATCTATTAAAAATAGTCATATTAGCAATTGTAATCATAACAGTTGGTTTATTAGTGCATGTAAATATGAATATGAATATGGATATATCCGCATTAAAAAGTGTATTCGATAAAGTAGGACCTCAGATGTTATCGGTAGCTATAATAATAATTGGACTCATTGTTTTTTTCGCAATTGTTGAATTAAAAATGACACCAATAAAAGACCAACAAGTACAAAAGGTAGTAAATATAGAGGCTTTTGACAATAACGCCAATAATGATAACGGTTTTTGTAAAACACATGAAGGAGACCGAAATAAATTACAAGAGAGTTGTAGTAAAATGACCAAGGATAATTGTTTAGCAACATCGTGTTGCGTATATGCATTAATGGATGGAAAAGAGCAGTGTCATTCAGGTGATATGAATGGCCCCACGTTCAAACGTGATAAAAACGGAAAGACGAAAAATATAGATTATTATTATTTTAGAAATAAGTGTATTGGTACTGGTTGTAAATGATATGGTGTAATATAACTATTACTTTAAAAAATTGATTTATATATAATTTAATAATCTATATATAATTCAAGATGATTATACCTGTAAAGTGTTTTACGTGCGGAAAAGTGGTTGGTAATAAATACGAATATTATCAAAAAGAAGTAAGAAAGTTGAAAATGGCGAGAGGAATGGAAGTAGATAAGGTCGTATATTTGACCGAAGATTTTGTAGATAAGACCCCTGAAGGAGAGGTTTTAGACAAATTGGGCTTAAATAAAATGTGCTGTAGAAGACATTTATTAACTCATGTGAATATAGAATAATTTCTAGTTATAGTATATATATGGTAAAATCAGTAAGAAAGAGAAATACAAGGAAAGTGAGTAAAAAGAGTCGCTCAAATAAGAAACATCACACAAACAAAAAGAAATCAATGAAAAGTAAAAAGATTTTTTTGCGTAAAAAGAACAAACACGCAAGAACATCAAGACACCATACAGCACATAAACGTTATGTAAAGCACCATAGTCATAGAGGACATCATAATACTCGTAGAGTACATTTTGGTGGAGCAAAGAAAGGAAAGCGTATGTATGGAGGTATGGTATCAAGTCCTGCAGCAGGACCTGTAGGATATTCGTGGGAAGGAGGTAATGAAGCGACTTGGCCAGGTGTAGGTGCAAATCATGGTATCAATACTCAAGGAGCAACAATGTCAAACCATTTTGCCCTAAGTCCCAATGGTATAGCCGTTGGAGGCATTGAACCGGCTCGTTCAACGAGTGACGACGTAAATATGAACAGTTCTATGAGCGGTGGAAAAGGAAAAAAAGGACGCAAAGGAAAAGGTGGTAATATGAAAGGAGGATTTTTCCAAGAAATTGTAAATTTAGGAAGAGGAGCACAATATGGGGTAAATGGTGGTTATTTTGATTTAACAGGAAAGCAACAATCACTAAGTCAAAATCCTTATCCAATGGATCAACCGATAAACAAAACGTCCTCTTTTATTGGGGGAACGCCTCCAGACGTGGAAGCAATATATAAAAATGCTAATATGAATGCGGCTAGTGCATAAACGAATACAAATGAACCTGAAATAAATAATTTTTTCTTCAAATATATCATAATGTTGCGTTCATTAAAAAAATTATGTACGCCTGCTATGATATATTTCGTCATCAGCGTTTCCACTCTTTTAGTGATGATTTTTTCGAATATGGGAAATACAGATCGTTTTTGTATGGGAGAATATGAATGCCCTGTAGATAACGTTTTTGTAATTTACATTATCAAAATGGCTTATTTGTTGTTTGTAACAGTGATTCTCGATTCTCTCTGTAAAAATGGATACGCAGGTATTTCGTGGTTTCTAGTATTCTTTCCCATCCTATTTTATTTTGTAGCACTTGGACTATTTATGATAAGACAAAATACTATATTGGTTATTCAAGAACCAAGACAATAATAGAAAAATGAAATTATAGTCATCATATAGTCATGATATAGTCATGATATTTACAACATTTCTATTATAATTTAATTAATATGTTATCGATTAGATTATAAAAAAATATACTTATGATATATTATAATACACATGAGCATAAAATATAACACAGCTACCTGGAATATTATTGAAAAGTTTTTTTATGACAATCCACAAGTATTAGTAAAACATCATATCGACTCTTATAATGATTTTTTTCGAACTGGTATGAAAAGCATATTCAAAGAAAAAAATCCAATTGTTCTCCAAAAAGAACAAGACCCGAATACAAAAGACTTCAAATATAGGTGCGAATTATATTTAGGTGGTAAAGATGGTTCAAAAATATATTATGGAAAACCAGTAATATATGACGATAATCGTGAGCATTTTATGTATCCAAATGAAGCACGTTTAAGAAATATGAACTATGGACTAGCGATTCATTATGATTTAGAAGTAGAATTTAAAATAATGGGCGGCGACGGAAAAATACAAGAATCGAGTATAACCTATGAAAAACTATTCTTAGGTAGATTTCCAATCATGCTTCAATCTGATTTATGTATATTAGATGGACTGAATAGAGAAGTTCGGTACAATATGGGAGAATGTCGTAATGATTATGGAGGTTATTTTATTATTGACGGTAAAGAGAAGGTGATTATCAGTCAAGAAAAGTTTGCAGACAATATGCTTTATATTAGAGAGAATTACAATGATATATACAGTCATGGTGCCGATATAAGAACCGTATCAGAAGACGCATCAAAGCCGGAAAGAACATTGTCAGTTAGGATTGTAGCTCCAACATCACAACAATCAAATAACCAAATTGTTGTAAATATACCCAATGTAAGAAAACCAATCCCATTGTTTATTTTATTTCGCGCACTCGGTGTAACATCCGACAAGGAAATTATAGAATATTGTCTATTGGATTTAGATGCGAATAGTTCCATGATTGATCTGTTCATTCCATCTATTCATGATGCAGGTAAGATTTTTACACAAGAGACTGCACTAGAATATATCAAAACATTTACCAAGGGACATACAACCAATTACGTATTGGATATTTTGATGAATTACTTCTTGCCAAATATTGGCGAATTGAATTTTCAGCAAAAGGCGTATTTCTTGGGATACATTGTAAATAATTTGCTCCTTGTATTTACCAAAATGGAAGCACCAACTGACCGCGACAGTTTTAAATTCAAGCGTGTTGAAGTACCAGGAATGTTATTATATGATTTATTCAAAGAATATTTCAAGTTACAACAAGATAATATCAAATTGCGTTTAGATAGTGAATATAATATGAAAAAGTCCAAAACCATTTATCAAAACGAGTCATTCAAAGATTTAATTACCAATAATTATGAACGTATTTTTAATGAGAGAGTCGTAGAGGATGGGTTTAAAAAAGCATTCAAGGGAAATTGGGGCGCAGAAGAACATACCAAGAGATTGGGGGCAGTTCAAGGTTTGAATAGATTGTCATATAACAGTTTTATCTCTCATCTAAGAAAAATTAATTTGCCTATGGACTCAAGTGCAAAAGTGGTGAAGCCGCGATTATTACACGGATCTCAATGGGGAATTATTGATCCGGTAGATACACCAGATGGTGGTAATGTAGGGTTTCACAAACATATGGCTATTTCTACTCATATTACGAGCGGATGTTCTAGTTATCCTATGATGAAATTTATGAGGAGCATATGTCAAATGAAATTACTAGAGGAATGTAGTAATAAATATTTATTTAGTGCTACCAAAGTGATTATCAATGGTAGTTGGATTGGTGTCATCACTACTCCTCAAGAAACAATTCGACTTGTAAAGAAATACAAACGCAATGGATTAATGTCGATTTATACAAGTATCAGTTGGAATATCAAAAAGAACGAGCTTATTATTTTTACTGATTCAGGTAGATTATGTAGGCCGGTTTTTTATGTGGATGAGAAGAAGACCCCTAGTTTCAAGCGAAAAGAAGTTTGGGAAAAAATAAACAGCAATACCTTTACGTGGTCCAATTTAATTAGCGGTTTTGCTAAGAAAATAGATGTGAATTATGATGTAAATACATGTAAGATATATAAAATCAACGAATTATATGATACTGATGATTTTAGCAAGTTAGAAAACACAGAAGGAATTATAGATTATTTGGACACTGCTGAAGAAGAAACCGCACTTATATCTACGGATTATGATATGGAGCAGAATAAATCATATACTCATATTGAAATTCACCCATCTTTAATATTAGGTGTAATGGGGAACCAGGTTGTTTTTCCGGAGAATAATCAGTTACCGAGAGATTTGTTTTTCTGTGGTCAAGCAAAGCAAGCAGTTTCACTTTATCATTCAAATTTCTTTTCACGAATTGATAAAATGGGAGTTGTATTAAATTATGGCCAAATGCCGTTGGTCAAAAGCAGATATTTACAATATATCAATAATGAAGAGCATCCTTATGGAGAAAACGTAATTGTAGCAATTATGGTATATGGTGGATATAATGTGGAAGATTCTATATTGTTTAACGAGGGGTCATTAAAAAGAGGTATGTTTCGAACAACTTATTACAACATGTACGAAACACGTGAAGAAAGTTCGAAAGTAGGCGATAATACAGTCGATACACATTTTCAAAATATAGAGGATTCAACGGTCGAAGGAAAAAAATATGGATATGATTATAGTGATTTGGATAAATATGGTCTAGCAAAAGAAAATACAGAAATGGATGATAAAAAGGTCATTATTGGAAAGGTCAAATCGAACCTAGAAAATCCGAACATTAGTATAGACGCGTCAGTGTATCCCAAGAAAGGACAATTAGGATTTGTAGATAAAACATTTATGACAGAAGACGAAGAGGGTTTTCGATTAGCAAAAGTGAGAATTCGTGAAGAGAGAATTCCTGCGATTGGAGACAAATTTTGTAGTCGTTGCGGACAAAAAGGAACGGTTGGTCTAGTCATTCCTGAGGAGGATATGCCATTTACAGACGATGGAATACGCCCTGATATAATTATAAATCCTCATGCATTACCATCGAGAATGACGATTGGACAATTGGTAGAAACATTGATGGGAAAAGCCTGTGTAAATACAGGTGGTTATGGTGATTGTACTGCGTTTGTCAATAAAGGTTCCAAACACGAAATGTTTGGAAAAATATTAACTCAGAATGGATATAATTCGTCAGGTAATCAATTGTTATATAACGGTATGACAGGCGAACAACTTCAAGCAAACATATTTATTGGTCCAACCTATTACATGAGATTGAAACATATGGTAAAAGACAAAATTAATTATCGCGCAAAAGGAAAAATGGAACAGCTGACACGTCAGACAGTGGGTGGAAGAGCAAACGACGGTGGTCTAAGAATAGGTGAAATGGAACGTGATGGGGTTATCGGACACGGAGCTGCTGCTTTTTTACAAGAATCAATGCTTACGAGAGGTGACAAATATTATATGGCGGTTTGCAACAATACCGGAACAGTGGCTATATATAACAACAGTCAGAACCTTTTTTTAAGTCCAATGGCTGACGGTCCTATTAAATTCAACACATCCGTAGATAAGAATTTGAATATTGAGAATGTCTCGAAATATGGAAGAAATTTCAGTATTTTGAAAATTCCATATGCATTTAAATTATTAATACAAGAACTTCAGGTGATGAATATTCAATTGCGACTCATCACGGAAGAAAATATAGACCAATTAACAAGTATGGCTTATTCAACGAATATACTAAATCTACAACAAGAAGAGGGTATTGATACGATAGGCGATCATATTCCAGACAAGCTGAAAATGGCTATCACGAGAGAAATCAAGAATAGAAATTCGAAAATGAACGAGGGAAGTGCAACAATGGACGAACCTACTGATAAGCTAAATGAACCCATAGAAGAACCTAAAGAACAATCTCCTCTACAACCTGAAGAATACGGATGGTCTTACTATAGCTATGATGAAGAGCGTGGAGAAGCTTACAAGTCTGTTATATTGAATAATAAGGGAGATGCAACGGAAATATGGTTTGTAGGTGAAAACGATGGTCAATTACCAAATAGATTCCCTGCTGGCTGGAATGTTAGTACATTGTTATACAATGATAAAACACCCATTAGTCCAAATGTAATGATTGAAGAATTGAACAGCACACAAGAGTCAAATAATTGGAATATTGCGCTAGATGCTATACGTCGTGAAGAGAAGGGTAAATCATTTGCTCTAGGAAATTCGGTTTCGTCTCATTATTCTCCAACAACACCCCCATATGCTCCTGGAGAGCAAGTATCATCAACGTCACCACTATATCCTCCTCCAGGATCACCGCTATATCCTCCTCCAGGATCGCCTAACTATCCTCCTCCTGGGTCACCGAATTATCCTCCAGGTTCTCCTCAATATGCTCCTGGGTCGCCAGTATATAATCCAAACTCGCCAGGGTCTCCTCAATATGCTCCTGGGTCGCCAGTATATAATCCAAACTCGCCAGGGTCTCCTCAATATGCTCCTGGGTCGCCAGTATATAATCCAAACTCGCCAGGGTCTCCTCAATATGCTCCTGACTCAGTATCATACAATAGTAACTCATCGACTTCTACTATACCTCCACCACCAACATCTCCTCCATCATCCGAATCGAATGATAGTATGAGTGGTGGAGTTCAGGGTATCAATATTGATACAAGCGATACAACTGAAATAGATAAGATAGAAGATATGTTAAATAAGACAGCACCTAAACGAGAAGATGGCATTGAATTAATTATAAATACAAAAGCAGAAGAAGTAAAAGAAAATACGGATGAAAATGAAGAAGAAGGAGGCAAAAAAACAATTAAATTAGTGTAATTATAATATAAAATTGAACTGAAATAAAAATATAATTTTGTATTATAAATAAGAATGTCACAGTCAAGTGGAACTATCTCAACCGTATTTAAGTCGAGACAAAATTTATTAAAATTATTGTCGGAACAAGGATATGACGTAAAAGATTATGAAGAATGTAGTGTAAATGAAACACACGTGATGTATAATAATAAGCAATTGGATATGATGTTGGCCTCTCAGAATAGTGACTCGTCAAAAAAAGTATATGTAAAATACCATTTAGCAAAAACATTAAGAAGAGAAAATATCAACGATTATATTGACGACTTGTATAATTTAGAACAAGTATTGTCAAAAGACGATACATTGATCATCGTAATCAAACAAGAACCACACGAGCCTCTTTTAAATATATTGAAGCAAATATGGGAACAAGAAGGGTTATTTATCATGATCTATAATTTAGAAAGACTCCAATACAACATTTTAGATCATATGTATGTTCCTAAGCACACAATATTAAGTGATACAGAAGTGGTAGAATTAAAGAAACGTTATAATATTACCAATACATCAGATTTGCCTGAAATATCTAGATACGATCCTGTAGCCCAAGCAATTGGAATGCGTCCGGGTCAAGTATGTAAAATAATTCGCCCTAGCAAAACCGCCATTACATCAGAATATTACAGAGTATGTTGTCAAACAAAATAGAAGAAATAATAAAATAGACGAACCGTAAAATATTCTTAGTAGTATATAATGGATACACTAATAAAAACAAAAAACACCATAACAGAATTAAATACTCGTTTTTTTCTAATTTTAGAAAATTTTGTACCGAATTATATAAAATATCTAGAGGATCCAACGAACACGCAATTAGTCGATGAAGTGTTGCATGTAGATACAGTAAATAGCAAAATTCAATCTGATGGGTTTATTTTAAAAAATAGTATGGATTCGGCAATACAGGCATCTCAAGCAGAAATGGCAACATTAAACGTGAAGATAGAGACCTTGAAAAAGGAAAATGATAAATTAAATGAGCAAGTAACAAAATTAGAAAGGACGTCATTGACCTCAGTTGGTTTATATGATGAAGAAATAGACTGGTATCGATTACAAGTAAAGACTGTTTTAATTTTGTTAATTGGTTTTGTTATATGTATCAAAGTCGGAATGTCACTATATCCAACATCGAGAGAATTAATGATGATACTAGGTATCGTGTTAATCTTGAGTGTTATGGAGAAAATTAGCAGATATTTCTATGATAAAATAAAAGACGCAACCGGTGATATAACGCCGTCTTTGTAGATCATTATCAATATCAATATTACTGACAATATCAATATTATAAAAAGAAAGAATACAAATACAATAAAACATTTTTCTATCAGTAATTTATAGTAAAATGTTTGATATTCAACAAGATGATATGTTACCATTTAATTTAGAACAAGGGAGGGATATTCTACAATATAACGAGGATATGGACCAAATAGTGTCTCCGCATTTAAAATTAATACAGAGCAGTACATTAAAAGAAGGATTAGCAGGTTCAAATTTATCACATGTAGATAAAAAATCGTTGGAAGGTTTGCAAAATATTGAAAATAAATTCAATCAAACATTGGCATTATATGCTCAGACATATAAACAATTTAACGAAGATTTATTAACAAAACGTCAGTCTAGTAAAAAAATAGTGGATTATTTAGGTAAAGTTGTATCTGATACAGATGGAAAGAATTATTATGTAAATAATTTTGGTTTTACTCATAAATATAGTGATAATTCGTGGGAGAAAAATAACGATTCATGTCCATCAACAAGTACGCCGTATAATAGGAAAATGAGTAATTTCAAATCAGCTTTACCAATGGTTCAAGGACAACCATGTAAGATAGCTGGCCAAAATATTAAAAACAAAGACACAAAGGAAGAGGCGTGGGTGGATATCAAAGGAATCAAACATCCGTATAGTAACAAGAACAAAAACGAAGGTTGCTCTACCGAACCAATTGAGTTAAGTGCTTCTGATTATAATTTAATACCTACAGGAGGTGCAATGTCTAGTTCAGATGAGTGTTTGTCACTAGATGTAAATCCAAATTTATGGGCGAGATTACAAAAATTAAATGAAACATTAAAAAAACAAGCAATACAATTAAGCGAGGAAATAAATAAACTATCTTTAGAAGATAGTAATACGAAACAACAACTAATGAATAAACGCCAACAATTATTATCCTATATTGAGACAGCAGAGCGTGATAGAAATGATATTACGAACAGTAACACTATGTTGATGCAAATAGTTGGAGAAGAATCTGATTCTAGTATGAGAATGACATCTAACTATTACAGTTATATCATATGGATTTTTATCGTTATTTTTATCATAAGTTTAACTGTTGCTGCCTCAACAAGCAATGGTGAAAAGGTTACAGGAATCACGTATGTAATTATTGCCATATTTGTATTAATGTTTTTAATATATTTGTATAAAAAGTTGAGTAATTTCAGTATAAATTATTAAAGAATATAGGAAACATAGGAAACATAGGAAACATTTGTCATATATTTAATTTCTAACAAATTATATATATAGTTTGAATGTCATTTACCGAACAAATAATTCAGGATAATCCAGATAAATACGAAAATTTATTAGAAGCCAGGATTTTGGGTAAGCAATTACAAATGAAATTAAATCAATATAATGCACTTCAAAATAAATACGACACCTTATTACAGGGTCAAAGTACTAAACAAAATGCTGTATGGAGTGATATGAACAATGAAAATTATCAAATGGGTATGGTTTCATCTCCTACACAAACGACCGATGATTGGAAGTTTTTAGGTAAATCAAATACACTAACTAATTGTAAATTAAAAGCAGTACAAGATGATACCGCAACCTTTTCGAGTATAGTATATTATCCATCTGATTTTGGCAATGACTGGAGTAAATCTTGTTTCGGAGGCATAAAGGGTAAAAATATTAATTCTGGACATCAACTTAAAACAATAACATCTTTAGCACCGAATGGAACAACTGCTTTAGGTGGTGATAAAGGCGAAAAAATAGCAAGGCAAATGAAAACTCTTCAAAATCAAATAAAAAAAACAATAAAAAAAATTCAAAAGTCGGGGAAAGGATTAGATAAAACGAAAACATTATTAAGTGGTGAAACTGTGTCAAAAAGCGAAGAGTTGGAAAAGCTATTGATAAAAATGGAAAAGGACAGATACGAAATAGATACATTACTTAGACAACCTGATGAATTGGCAGGAGAAGAGGATAGTAATATAAGACAAATATCTAGTTATACTACTTTTAGTTTGTGGTTATTACTTGGCTTGGTCTCCATATATATGGCGTATTATGTATATTCTCGTGAAAGTTATGAAATTTCAATGGCAGTTTATGTATTTATAGCAGTTTGGATTATAATCATAGGAAAATATTACTATAAAACAGTTGTAGATTATGGAGAAAGTTCTTGGAAATTTATTTCTAGGTTGCTACCACCGTTACATGTATTTTAATGATGATACCGATTAGACTATACGTGAAATATACATAAACCCAAAACAAAAAGGGCGCACGGATTAATATAATTTTTTATTATAATAATATATTAATGACAACTAATTCCGATGGAAAATTTTATCTACAAAATAGAAAGAATATAGAATTATCGGATAATATAAATAAAAAGCAAAAGAATTTAGATGGTTTTAATTTATCAGGTGATAATATATCCTCTACAATTGTAGGAATAGAAGGGTTCAATAATAAAATGACTGGTCTTATGGAAGATGGACCTGTAGCAGAAAAAAACCTGGACGATTTTGAAGAATTGAAAAAGTTACAATTAATTTACAATAGACAATTACAATCATATAATCAGTCAGTTAAAACTCTCGCTGAAAATTCCCAGGGATATATATCCGCTAGCAATCGTAATAATAATCAGTTTGCAAATACATTTTTGAGAGACCCAACCGGTGCTATTGGGTATGTAACAGATAGAGGTGTATGGAAGTGGTTACCTAATCCTACCATGGCGAATTCTATGCAGGGAAAAAACGGATGTCCTATGGATTGGGCAAGCGCGCCTACGATTGGACCAGATGCAGGAGAACCATATTCAATAGCAAATGCACCTGAAGGAGAAATTGTAAAGACAGGGGGTGCTTCGTTAATCAGAGGGTCTGCTACTATATCAAATCAATCATGTAGAACAGCTGGACAAAATATGTATATAACAAATCCAAGTGAGACTAGAAATAGAAGATTTGTTCAGTGTGGTGCTTCGTTAATCAGAGGGTCTGCTACTATATCAAATCAATCATGTAGAACAGCTGGACAAAATATGTATATAACAAATCCAAGTGAGACTAGAAATAGAAGATTTGTTCAGTGTTCGCAATCTCCTGGCGCATATCAATCGGATTTAGGTTCAACAACGATTGATGCTTGCGCAAAACGTGCTGAAGATATGGGTTCAAATGTATTTCAAATGGGAAAAAACAATGGTGGAGGTAGAGGCGCATGTTACATAGGAGGGGGTGGAAGAACTAGAAGCGCGAACGATTGTCCTAATGTCCCTGGGGTAGGGCGTATGGGTAAAGTGAAAAACGGAAGATACACTAGACGTCGCAGAGGGTGGTGGAGTTGGAGATGGATATATACTTGGATACCAGGATTTAATGCGTATGCTACCTATGAAACAGATGGTGCTAATAATTCAAATTTAGGTGAAACGTATTATATTACAGATGATTTAACAAAGAAGAAATATCCTAATAATATGATATCTGGATATGGTGATGAATTTGAGTTATTATCTGGATACGATTCATATGGTAATGATATTACATCCGGTTCAGGATTAACCGTACAAGAGATAAAACAAAAATGTATTGATACGCCTGGTGCGGCAGGATTTCATGTAAATGGTAATAATTATTGGATAAAAAATGCGAATATGTGGCCAAATGGGAAAAGACGATATACTGGCGGTGACTTGTACATTCGCAACAAAAAGGTAAATAATAATAATAGTTGCGGAAAGAATGTAGAATTCACTCATCAAGGTGAAGTGAATGGTTATGCTAACGCCGGATTCATGAATATGAGTACAACATGTGGTCTAGGCACTATTTCAGATAGAGATGAGAAGCAAATAAGAAAACAGTATAGTAAATTAACGGTTATTTTAGACCAAATTCATCAAAAAATTGTAGAACTAAGCAAAGAAGATGTGAAACTAAATAAGAGCTTATTAAACGAATACAAGACTTTAAAAGAGAGATTAAATACATATGAGCATACATACAAAGAAATACGTACTGGGGCAAAATTAATGAAGCATAATGGCGCTCTAGAGGAAGATTCCAATCTTCAAATGTTAAGCTACAATCAAAAATATATTTTATGGAGTATGTTAGCATTGGGTGCGACTGCTGGTACTATGAAAATAATGAAATAATTGATACCAAAACGGTTTTTTAGGAATTATATATAATCTCTCGTGATAATATATATAATATGACAAATTCGACAGACCAAACATTAAAAACAATTAGTCAAATAGATATTCAAATCCAAGGTATGTATGATGATTTAGAGGCATTGAGTGTAAAACAGAATCCAAATGCCAATAAACAGAATGAAATTTTAAAGAAAATTCAAGAATTACAACATCTAAAGACTAGTTTATATACATCTGTCAGCAATAATTATGCAACAACCCAATCGAACGTAGCTGTATCTAGAAATAGTTTAGTAAATGAAATGGCGGTAGGTGGTATCGTTGAACATGAATTAAAAAACGTACAGGGAAATTTGGGCGCTTTACAAGATGCTAGATATGGTAAGCTAAGAATGGCTGAAATAAATAATTACTACAGTGATAAATACGACACTCAAGCAAAAGTAATGAAATCCATTGTTTATTATTGTATTCCTATTTTAATTTTAGGACTTTTAATGAAAAGAGGTATTATACCATCCAATATTGCGTTAATCTTGATCGCTATTATACTGGGTCTAGCTATTGTAGTTGTTTCATTACAGATGTTTGATATTGCTAGTCGCGACAATATGAATTTTTCTGAATACAATTTTCCATTTGACCCAACAGCGGTAGATTCTAATGACTTGGGTAATCCGAATGATCAACCTGTAAAGGCAGATTTAACATTGTCTTGTGCAGGTGAAGCCTGTTGTCCTACCGGCAATCCAAATGGCACAAAATGGGACACCTCGAATAAACAATGTGTAAAAGAATCATTTGTAGGCGAGAGATGTTTAAAGAATTCTTTTCGCAAATCTGACTTTAATGTAGGAGTATTTACAAATAACAGTGTAGTATCTGGATATAACAGTAGTGACAGCAATGTTGATAATTATGCCAAGTTTTAAATATCGAAATATTTTAGTATCGAAATATTTTAGTATTTTAGTATATTAGTAAATGGCAAATACAACAGCAGGTAATTGTGTAACAGCCGATAATTTAGCAAGTATGATAAACATAGATCAGTTTAATCAAATGATGGAAAATACATCGAGTGTAGCAACTGAATTTATAACTTCGTATGTTCAGTCTCAAAATCAAGCAACTATCCCTGCTGTAGATCCAAATTTGGCAAGATACGAACAAACAGCATTAAAATTAAAGCGCGAAATGACAGAAAAACATGATGCGATGATTGTTGAATTGAACAAAATACATGGACAATATGCAGCGCAGATACAAAGTGCAAAACATACAAAAGATTTATATGAAATATTAGGAAAACAAAATGATAAATTACGCAAAGCAGTGGAAGGGGAAATCCACACTATTGAAATTTCTGATAGGAAAACGTATTATGAAAACGAACAGAATGGATATGCTGGTGGATGGAGTAGTTTTTTTAATTCATTGTATAAATACATAATTGTTGCTCTCATAATAATTATAATAATGAAAAAGAGATACAGAGAAACAAAATTATGGGGTATTGTAATTGGATTAGCGTTGTATCCGACTATAGCATATTATGTCATTGAATTTATTAAATATAGTTACTATTCAATAGCAAGTAAAACAAATTGGGTTTATTTACACTTGTAATTGGTTAAAGTAGCTTTTTCACAACAATAGAAAACAATCGAAATAAAAATACAATATTTATTAGTTGTATTTTTATTATATTTCAGTGTATTTTATTCTTTTTAGTAATACTATTTAATTGTCATAATCATCTTCGTCTAGAGAAGGATCATAATCATCGTAAATAATAGATACATTATTCCAAATACCTCGTTGTTTGCGGCCGAATTTCTTGTTCATGAATTCGAATAAATCGCGTCCCTTGGGTACATTTTTACCATGATGTAGTTGAAACCATGTCTTGAAAACCTCATATAGACTTGTCTCCTTGATTTTACCACCGGTTGTCTTCTTGACCTTATCTGATACAAATTCACTATAGAAATCCTGCGTGTTTCTATAGCTAGAACTACTTGCCTTGACTGCTGCGCAAATCTTGACTAGACCACCTGTCTCATATGCTTTCTCAACCAACATTGACATGAATATTGGACACCATTGAATATATTTTTCACCTAGTTTCTTGTCGATTTCAAATTGGTATTCGCGCTCGTCATCAAATTCTTCCTTGACGCAAAATTTGGATTTAAATTCACAAACACATAATCTACGCCATGTACCCTCATCATTGCTATTTACGTCTAGCAATGTATTAGTACATACAACTAGCTTGAATTGAGGAATAAAGGTAATACTATCTTTGAACAAAGCACGTCCTTGTAATGGATCTCCGCCAGTAATTTCCTTCATAATACCCTCATTCAAACGGTCCCCCTTTGACGGCTCTTGCATGACCGCATATCGAACACCCTTTAATTGAACTACTTCAGACGAAGTGCTTCCAATGGTATTACGCTTAGCGGTAATGAGTGTAATAGGAACAGTTGCTTTGTACTCACCCATACAAGCAGCCATCAACTCCACTAGCTTTGATTTACCGTTACTTCCATTTCCGTTATAAATATTAAACGTCTGGTCATTGTTTTCTCCAATAAGCGTGGAGGCCAAATGTTGCCACATGTAATTGCGCAAATCAGTTTCAGGAAACAATTTGCACATAAAATCGTTAATTTCATCGATTATATTCTTATGTTTTCCCATATCTAATTTAACATAACTGATATTGGTCGATTTCGACAAATAATCATCTGGCTTTCCTTTACGGAATACCTTGTTCTCGAAATCGAGTACGCCATTGTTAAAGCATAATAGCTTGGGATTCGCATCAACCTTATCAACAAATGTGCTATCATAAAATATTTCCTTCGCCTCACGCATAATATTATCTTTGAATCCTCTCTGCTTTAAATTATTAGATAATTTGCTCAAGCTCTTAGCCTGGTTTTGTAATATGGTATATTTCTCACTAGATTGATCAATTGTAGTGCTTCTCAATTCTTGCTGAATTGCATTCATTTTGGTAAAATATATGTTAAACAGATCTTTCGAAATGGACATGCGCAAGTTGGTTCCACCTTCATTCTCTTCCCACCGATGATTCATGTAAATATACCAAATATCCTTTTTGATTGATATACATACATAGTCATCCTTATACATATGATATAATACGAGAGCAAAGTCAAAATCAGTTTGATTCTCAATTGTTTTATCTACAAAGTAGTCAATCGTTTCTTCTCTCACTTCTCTATATTTTTTTATGTTATCGTTCTTTGCCCAATACATAATCGAGCGGAAGGTTAGACCATCATCATTACATCTATCAAATCTGCACCACATTTCGTAAAACTCTGGTATTTTATCGTAATCGAATTTGTCTGATTGTGCGCTGAATGCAATCCACGTGATAAACAAGCTCTCGTGTGTATTTTTTAGAGCCCAACCTACACGAATCCATTTATCATAAGGACTGTAGAAATTTTCGCTTAAGCAAAGGGCATATTGATGCGTTTCTTTGATAAAATAATCCTTGGTTTCGATTTCGCTCAAGAAGTGTTCGACAGCTTCTTCTAGTATTTCAGGCGAAGTGATGTCATTGATATCGAATGTTCTATTTTTATCGATAATTTTGAGCTTGTTTTTAGGCTTTTTTCTTGTAGTATTTTTTATAGCATCATATTCAGATAGAATATTTTTCGACATTTCAAAGGTCAAATGGTCTTTGTATTGAGCAGTTAGCAAAGGGAAGTTTTTCTTTAGGTCAAATGTTTTCACATCATTAATGTTAAGGCACCAATCCGAATGGTCATCTAGTTCTAGTATATAATAATATTTGATTGAATAGCATTCATTTCCTGGCTTTCTAGAACCATATAATTGCCAATTAGTAGTACCTTTGGTAATACCTTCATCCAATACTTCATCCCATGAATTCTGCAAAGGCAAATCAGACCAAATATCTTTCAACTTGTCCATAACACGATTTCTCAAAATAATCTGTAACGTTCGGTCCATATGGATGCCAATGATCATGTGAATACCGTCCTTGGTAATCTTCTCCAGCATATTAACATTTTCTTTCTCAAAAATGAAGACAGGAATATTGGTATTGGCTGGAATATCCATCAACTCTTTGATTTCTTGAAAATACAAATCGACCATATCATTGACATGTGTTTCCGTATGTTGTCTCGTCTCAATAGACGTATCATAACGAAAGTCAAAATCAATTAACAATGGACCTGCTTCCAGATGTTGTTTTTCTGTAAGAAATTCATACTTACCATCTTGAAAGACATGTTTCATATATTTTGAGTAAAATTCCGTCAAATTCGAAATTGTATAAGAACCCCCTTTTATAGACAATGAATTATCACCGATCCTGGTGTGGGTATGACCCTCACCCTTTTGAGAATAACACGAATTTAAATAAGAATCGAATGATTGTTTCATCTTTGACATAATATGATATATATATACATATTATTTTTAGGTCAATTTTTTATAGTTTATCCCTTTAAATTCGAAAATCAATTAAACCTATATAGATAATAAAAAACTGGTCGATGATTTTACGATAGTGCTTTCTAAAATATATAATTGAAAAATATAAGCAGAAAAGAAAGATCCATCAAATATAAGAAAACAATATTTCATTAATACATATCTAGTAAAACCTACATAAAACTATCGTCATATAATATTATAATATATGTCTGGTGGCGGTACAAGTGGTAAGAAGGATATCAAAAATAAAGATACCTCATCTACAAATGAAACCATAACAATATCCAAAGAAACGATTAAGCGGTTATTAAAAGACGTGAAAGAGTTGATAAAAGAACCTCTGGACAATCACGGTATTTATTACAAGCATGATGAAACTAATATATTGAAAGGTTATGTCTATATATGTGGTCCTAAGGATAGTCGATATTTTGGAGGATGTTATTTCTTTGAATTTACATTTCCATATGATTATCCTCATACGCCACCAATAGTGGAATTTAAAACAAACGATGGACAGACAAGATTTCATCCAAATATGTATCGCTCAGGAAAAATGTGTTTGTCCATGTTAAATACATGGAAGGGTGATCAATGGACTGGTTGTCAAAGTATCAGAACAATTTTACTTACCATTGTGAGTATTATGGATAATATGCCTCTATTACACGAACCTGGATTCACTGAAAAGCATTCTGATGTTGCGAAATATAACAAAATCATATTGTTTAAAAATTTCGATTTTTCTGTAAATCGTATATTGTCAAAGGATTCAGGTTGGTCTATTAGCCCCTTTCATGAAATATTTGAAACGGAGATGAATACTGAGTTTAAAAAGAACAGAGCAGACATTTTGACTATTTTAGAAGGAAAAAAAGACGATCCCATTGAAAATGTGCGAACCGGAATTTACAACCTGAATATTCCCATCAATTGGAAAAATACATACGAGGCGTTTTGTAAATTACCAACCGTGTAAATTATTAGATAATATTCAATGATGTGAAATCGGAATAACTTGGGCATTATAGATAAAAATTGAAGAAAGGAATTAAATATAATAATATATATACTATTTAAGAAGATGCACTTTTGCGACAAATGCGACAACATGTATTATATTAGAATTTCATCGGAGGATGAAAACAATTTGATATATTATTGTAGAAGCTGCGGTCATGAAGATACGAATCTAACCAAAGATAATATTTGCGTATCTAAGACCCAATTAAAGAGAAGTGAGCAAAAATACAATCATATTATTAACGAATATACCAAATTGGACCCTACATTACCAAGAATCAATACAATCAAATGTCCGAATAGTGATTGTTGTAGCAATAAAGAAGACGGTAATGGAGAGAGAGAAGTCATATATATCCGCTATGACGATTTAAACAAGTTATATATCTATTTGTGCGCAAAATGCGACACGGTATGGAAAACAGAAAAAAAATAATTAAATTTACGTTGAAATGAAATGATAAAATTTAACAAGCTATAAAAATACAACACATCATAATAAAATAAAAGATTACGTGATCTATTATTTTTTTAAATAAAAATTGATGTTATTTAAAAGTAAATAATAATATTATATTATAAGAAGAATGAGTGATTTAGCACAATCAGATATTGAAAATATGAGTGACGATGAGGGTTCCGTTAGTGAAATAGAAAATACATCTGCTCCTACATTTACAAATAATGTCAATTCGAGTATTATTAATTTGAATGAAAAAAATGAGGTTGAAAATAACAATGAAGAAGATGGTGATAGTGTGATTGACGACGATGATGTTGATAGTCAAATAGGAGATGATGACGCAGATAGTATTGTGAATTCTGAAGACGAAGAAGATGGTGAAGATATGAATGACGACGATATCAGTATTGACGAAGATACAGGAGTTATTAACAAGAAAACGAAAACGACTGTCAAAAAATCGTCAAATATTGCAACTGAATTGCCTACAACTACATTGAACCTGCCTGTCGAATTTGAAAAGCACGATTCTGATTATGAATCTGATGACGACGAAGAAGAAGACGATGATTATTTACAGAAATTCGATAGAGAAATGAGAGATAATTATATCCTGGATCAGCATCCTGAATCGGTAAATCATAATTACGACGAAATTTATAATTTAGCCAAGGTCCAACGAAACAAAGAGAATATCATTATTGACGATTTACACAAGACGATTCCACTTCTAACGAAATACGAGAAGACGAGAATATTAGGACAACGTGCTAAGCAATTGAATAATGGAGCAAAACCGTTGGTAAAATTGGATATTCCACTCATAGACGGATATTTAATCGCTTTGAAGGAATTAGAAGAAAAAATGATTCCAGTTATTATTCGCAGACCTTTGCCTAGTGGTGCGTCTGAATACTGGCATCTTAAAGATTTGGAAATATTATAATCTGTCATGTCTGCCGACGGCTATAAAATAAAATAAAAAATAATATAAATATTTATATTATTTTTTATGTATGTTTTTGTGATATAATGTAATTTACAGTCGGCGACAGACCTAACACTTCCATCTATTACCACAATCTAGACAATTTACAAAGGTTGTCATGGGCTCATCTGCAGACCGTGTTTGTAGCTGATAATAAGTACATTTCTTTGATTTACACTTCCAACACTTGAAATCATCGGTAGAAGCTTCTAACTTCGGTTCATATTTATTTTCGTCTCTAATTTTCTTTTCTTGAATTAAGTCATCCCATCTATCCGGTCGCATTTCAGGATGCGTCATAAAAGCTAGAGTATGAGCCTTGATAGTTTTGTCTTTCATAGATTGCTTTATACCATCATCTTGTAAATTAGTATAAATACTTCTTAGACGATCTAGATAAATTTTCACGAAATAACTATTATCCCATTTCTTGACTACATTCAACTTGTCTGCATGTTCCAACGAATAGTTAAAGATTCCTTTTTCTAAATTGGAGCATATAATCTCATCTTCTAGTATTATTTTTAACTTTGACACAACATTGCTACGAAATTCTTCGGAATCATTAATTACTCGCATAATTATAACTGTATTATTACTATGTTTATAGTAATAATTCTTTAATCAATTTTTTATACATATAATAAACACTCCTATTCATATTTCCAAATATTAGACACGTTTTTAAAATTACCTAATTTGTCATTGATACTTTTAATTATATCATTATTATTATCATTGTCATTTAAATACTCTTGTCCGGACATCGATAGATATATTTGAGTATTGGTTATTAAAGTTCTAATTGTATTTTTTTTTTTACTTATGTCTTTTTTTATGTTTTCAATCATGGTATCAATGTCATCATCATCATCATCATCGTCGTCATCGCGTTTATCTAATATAGTTTTTTTAACCAAATATTCTATTTCTGACACGGTACCACCCATTTTATAAGTAGGTGTTTCTGAAAAATTATTCATTACTTTATTATATATACTTTCTTCACCTTTACTTAATGGTTTATTATTATCAACCATAACCCGTGTTGTTATTTCTGTATTATCGTTTTGAGAATTAGAACATTTTAATTTATTAGAATAATACATATTACCTTCATTAAATATGACATCATTGATTTCTAATGAATTATGTATAGGATCTTCTAGTTTAGATATATATTTATTCGTGATTATAGGAACATCGCTCATATTATAGTGTATATAGTATATGTATATAATATCTCTATATTTGTTGATGTTTTCATTTATTATTTTATTACATGTCTTTCCATATTCTCTGACTATATTGTTTATTTAAAAAATCATATGTACATATATTATCTATAAATATTTGTTCTATTCTATCTTCTGTATTTAGATAATCTAATTTATTAAAAATATCCAGTTTAATCTGATTCAGCTTGATTTTATTTTTTTTTAGTTGTTTAACTGTATTGTTATCAGTACCAGCATCAGTACCAATATCAGTACCAGCATTTAATTTTATTTTATTCTCATTATTTAAAATACAAGCAATGATATAATTATAAAATACAATATCATTTTCAACATATAATATTTTTTTTTGTATTTCCAAAAATCTATAAAGCAGTATTTTTTTTACAAAATCTTCATCTTCAATAAAGTTGATATTACTTATACTTTGTATTGAATCATCTGTTCCAGTTAATTCATTATCCGTTTGTTTGTTTTTCATTTCATTTACTAAATTTTTTAATATATTAGTGACCGGATCGTCATCATCGTCTTCGTCATCATTTTCATCCGAATCATGTTTTTTATTAGATTCAGTTATAAGTATTAGTTTTTTATAGAGATCGTTTAATTTGACTTCGTCAATACCTTCAACATTATTAACATCTTTCATTATTTCATTTTCTTCTAATTCGCGTTCATCGTATGGTTTATTATAAAATTGTAATATATCTTTTGTTATATCAAAAGAACAGCTCATATCTTGTATATATTGATTATATTATTTATATTATTTATATTATTTATATTTATATGAATAATATAATTTATTATTTTTTTTCTTTTCTTTTTTTCCAGTCTTCCATAAACAAATCACGATTTTCGTAATATTTTGTTAGTAACGGTCCTGTTTCTTTATTATAAGTAGATTGAATAATTGATAAAGCATGGTAAAAAGAAGATAATGGTATGTTTAAATTAACTAATTGTTTTTTTTGTTCTGGTGTAATTTTAGTAGATGATACTGTATTCAATACAATTTCATTATTATTCTGAG
>Ga0209092_10000178_pt1 | contig 59680 bp, 73 predicted proteins | sample FraStrMetagenome_FD_187446 | JGI IMG/M metagenome (GOLD analysis project Ga0209092, IMG submission 187446) | Marine eukaryotic phytoplankton communities from Arctic Ocean - Fram Strait ARC3M Metagenome (SPAdes) (version 2) | ecosystem: Environmental > Aquatic > Marine > Oceanic | place: Fram...
AAATACATGCATAACAACTATGATGTATTAGTTGTCACTTCGGAGAGAGATGGCAAAAGCGGCAAAGAAATCCACAAGGGAACAAACAAGAAAAAGTAGTAGCATAGGGACTGGCGGTAGAGGAAGGAGATGTAAGATATCAACCTCCACTATGAACAAGTCGAAAAAGCGATCTGTTAAGAAGTATAACGGTCAAGGGAGATAACTATGCCAACAAAATTTTCACCATCACATACAACATTCGTAAAGGGTAAAGGAAAAGTAACGACTCATTCCTACATTAAGAATACACCCAAAGAAGAACTAATCAAATATCTAAATGACGGGCAAAAGCCTAAAATCAAACAAAAATGCAGTAACGAACTAGCAAGACGTGGCATAGATATTGTTTGGAAAACACCAGCAGAAGATTAATTAATGATAAATAGTTGTAATACATATACAGGGTACGACTATGAAATTTCAAGATTTAAAAGAAAGCAATGATCCTCAACCAAAGCAGGATATTGTAGATAAATTTGCAAATACTGATGCTAAAACCCGTACCTGGTACATTAGTCAATGGGCTGATAAGAAGGGTATAAAGAGCGATGATGCTATGCACATGGCAGGTTATATTAGAGATGGTTACTTAGGGTCTGGTGCCTGGAACTGGCGTTATGTAGGCATGGGCGAAAGTGTTCAAGAAGTAGCAGATGACGAAGTTGAAGGTGCAGATTATTCGCAAGACGGAATGATTGGTACACCCGATGGTTACTACGATGCTGAACAAAGACAAGAAGCATACAGAGATTTAAAAGATGCACTAGATGGTGCTAAAGATTGGCAAGAAGATTCAATCAAAGATGGTATATGTCCAGAATGTGCCGGTTCAGGTTACATGGACGGTGAGTACGAAGACGAAGATGGAAATGAAGGATCGGAATGCTATGGCTTTGGCAACTACGGTTGTGACGAAGGCGAGATGACACAAAATGATGATGGATTACCTAACTGGGCAGAAATTGCCAAGCATGATGAAAGACAAGCAGAAAAAGCCAATAGAGGTCCAGCACCAAGCAAAGAACAAATTATGAAATTACTTCCTCGTTTACATGATGAATATGTAAAGAGTGGAAGATACAATGCATTTGAATTACCAAGCATACTTAGACAGATGTATCCAGAATTAAACAAACGAGTAGCAGGTAGTTATGTAGCAGACTTTTTTAAAACATTTGAAGAAAGTACTCAACAAATAGATGAAGGCGACAGTGACGAAGTAATGGTTGCTAAAATGTTAGCAAAAGCATTAGGTGATCCTAATCGTTGGACCGAAATGTCAGCACCAGAGCTATACGCAGAACTTGAAAGTACTAATCCTGAAGTAGCAGATATGATTAGCAAGGTTGCAAAGATGCTGTATGATGTTAAACTAGAAGAACGAGCATACAAGGACGTTGGTGTTGCAGACACAGTCAAAGATCAACGTGGCAAAGAGTTTAACTTCGATAAAGGTAGTAAAAAGTTTAAGTCACAAGATGGCGAAGAAGCAGATGTTACTACTAAGTTAGGCAAAGACCTAATGAGGATTCGTAAGAATCAAATGAAGAAAACTACACCAAGTTATAAAACTAAAAAGAATCAAGGCATAATGGCTTCTATCGAAGAGTCATATGGTGAAGACCATGAGATTACACTAGAAGATAACGAAGATTTTAATGATGTATTCGGAGTACTAGGCTACAGTTTATGTGAGCAAGATACATTCGAAGCAGAATATCAAGGACGTAAAGTTAAACTAAACAAGCCTATGCAAGGTGATACTAAGAAGTTTAAAGTTTATGTCAAAGATCCTAAAACAGGTAATACTAAAAAAGTAAACTTTGGACACGGCGGAAGTAGTGTTAAAGGTAAAGCAATGAAGATTCGCAAGTCTAATCCTAAGGCTCGTAAGAGTTTTAGAGCAAGACATAATTGCTCAAACCCAGGACCAAAGACAAAAGCACGTTATTGGTCATGTAGGAAATGGTAGGAATAAAATGACTAGAACGTTTACACAAACAGTACCAGCAGAAGAACTAGAATGGCATACACACGAATGTACACGATTTGTTAAAGTACTAGAAGGTGTAGGATGGAAATTTCAGTTCGATAACGAAACTCCAAGAGAGATTGGTCCAGGTTCATCCATCCATGTTAACAAAGAAATGTTACACAGAATGATTAAAGGTGCTACTCCACTCACAGTTAGAATAGTAGAATTATGAAAAAGGTAGTTATATATCCAGGTAGATTTCAACCAATGCTACCACACCACGCAGAAGTATATAAAAAACTACAAGCAACTTTTCCAGATGCTGACGTTTATATAGCAACATCAGACAAAGTCGATGGAGCCAAGAGCCCATTCAATTTTAAAGAAAAAGCAGAAATCATGGCACAGTTACATGATATTCCCACAGATAAAATACTAATTGCACCTCAACCATACCTTATTGATTCTTATAAGAACTTCAATAAGCAAGATACTATGGTTATATTTGCAGTCGGTGAAAAGGATACCGACAGGTTTCCTATGAAAAACATTGATGATAATACTGGTTTAGACATGACCGTTCGCGGAGAACCTCGCCCTAAGTACTATCAAATGATAAATACATTAAAGCAACATCCAGCACTTCCGATGGAAGAGAGAGGTTACATTTATGTAGCACCTAACATTGAAGGAAAAGGTGAAGTTGCAAGTGCAAGTGCATTTAGAAATGCATTCACAAGTGTTGGTAGTGAACAAGGGCAAAGAGAAGTATTTGAAAAATACTTAGGAACATTTAACGAAGCCATATTTGCTTTGTTCAAAAACAAAATTTTAGGTGATAATATGAAAGAAGAACTAGATAGATTAAGATTACTAGCAGGAATGGAAAGTTTAATCGAAGCTCCAATTAACTTTGACGATGAAAATGATGAAGTTGATGGTGATGACGACTACGACAGCAAGCCTGGCTTTTCACAAGACAATATGATTAACCAGTTAGGTAAGGTAATTGACAGTGAAACTGCTGGTAAAGATGCTGAAGCAATGAAAATTAAAAACTTCAAACCAGTTACTAATGTAACCACTGATGACGGTGAAACAATAGACGTAACGCCAGCAGAAGCAAAAGCATTAAAAGATATGTTCGGAATGTTATCCAGTGCTAGACAAGGTGAAGAGAAAAGTGCAAGAGAAAGATTTAATGCAACTATTCAAACTTCAAAAGGTCTAGAGCAAATGCTAGACTTTGCAAAAAGCAAAGGATTAGTTAAAGAAGAACAACAAGAACTACCTACATTAGATTTAGCAGACATTAGATCAGATTATGCTGTTGAAGAAGGTGACCTTGAAGAAGGCAGAGTTAAAGACGTTCTTATCGATGCACAACAAATGAGCAAAGAAGAATTTGATGCAAAGTATAACGGCGAATGGAACTATGATGAAATACTAGCAGACTATCCTGTTGAACAGGATGAGAGTTTTGATCCAGCAATGGAACCTAATCATGCTGATACAGAATTTGAAAGAATATATACAGCATACGAAAATGGCGGTGAACCAGAATTAGCAGAATACTTAGGTATGAGCGATAGAGATCTTGACCAGGAAATGTCTGAGTATGCTATGGAGCATGGGTTACATATGGACGACGACAGAGATACTGTTATCCAAGGCTATATAGAGCAACTGATTGATAATGCAGACCACAAAGACATGGGTGCTCAAATGGCACAGTATGAGGCAGAAGAAATGTGCGATACATGTGACAAGCCTGCAAAACAGTGCAAGTGTCCAGGGCATACACACGAAGCACTAGATCAACTTAGGAAACTAGCAGGTATCTAATCCAATGAGCATATTCTTATTACCAGAGCTTACATATGACAGAGCTCCACTTTTAGAGTATGCTTTAAAGCAAACTAATTGGTATGATAATCCGATCATGCCTGGTGTTTTTTCATCTCAATGGGGTGAACATTCTGATTATATTGATCCTGTATTCCACGAAATCATTAACCATTTCACTAATGCACTTCATATAAAAGGATGTCAATGCCCAGTTAAAAATCAGGGCCTGCCCGGATGTAAGTGTATTGACGGGTGTACTCCAAGAATAGTTGGAGCCGCTTTTATGAAAATTAAATCAAATTGGACATTGCAAAAACACACTGATCCAGGTAGATATGCAGGTGTTAACTGTCCAATCACAAATAGTCTTAAAAACAGTGGGATAGATATATATGATAGAGGAGTAGTGGTTAGTAAAGTCTACACTGACTGTCCATATATCATCGATACACATTCTCCTCACGGAGCACATAATATATCAGATAACGAAGATAATGTTTTTTTGTCATTGACTTTCAATAAAGATACAGATATAGACTTTACACAATTAGTCGATTGGCAATTAAAAGGAGAATTATTACAATGAAAACAGAAGCAGATAACGGAATGTTTAAATCAGCAGGTATGAAACGTGCTAATGCTAGAGATCAGCAAGTATCAAAAGGAAAACAGTTTGGTATTGGTAACTTCTTTAGTTGGGCAATGAAAAAATACCCTAAACTCACTTTAGGACAACTAGAAATGAAAATGCCTAGTTTAGAAAGAGAGTATGCACAAGAAAAGGCTATGCGTAAAGCAGAACCTGAAATGAAACCAAGTGTTAATCCAGCAATGGAACCACAGCAACAAGCACAACAAGAGTCACAAATAGCAAGATTAAAACAACTTGCTGGACTTCCTATTACCGAAGACGATGTAACTAAAGTTGCAGTAGGACACGTTGATGCCGAAGCAGACATGTTAAGAAAAGAACTATTTAAAATTGGTAAGTATAGTGTTGAACTATACAAAATGCTAGGCGACTTACAAGACGGAGATTTCCCCCATTGGTGGCAAGCAAAGATTGTTAAAGCAGGCGAGTTTATTGGATCTGCTAAACATTATTTAGAAGGTGAATTATATGCACCCGAAGATGAAAAGCCTGAGGAACCAGAAGACAAAGACGATATTAATCCATCAGGTATTTAAAAACATACACACATAGGAAGTAACAATGGAATTAAATTGGGTAGTAAATTACGAAGAAAACCGATTAACATTCGAGATTGACAATCTACGATACACTACAGTAGATGGCGGTCAAAACATATACAAGTACGTCGATGGCGTAGAAACTACAAGAATAAGACAATTTCCAAATATGCCGGACGACTATGTTGCGCCTATGCAGTCACCTCCAGTAGAAGCACCTGAAGATGAATGGGGTAGTGAGATGAATTGGTTAACAGATAACTATCCAGAAGAACTAGGTGAAAACTTATGCACATCAGAAATAAGAGATTTCCAACAACGTGATGGATCATTTCTCACATTAGATTTTATGCCTGGTATGGGTCCTAACAATAGAGAAGACAGAATAATGGTCAATCGAATGGGCATTCCTGCTAGTGTACAAGAAAGATGGGATTGGAATATAATTGCTAGTTCTGAGGAGCCACAAGAAAATTCAATGTTTGGCACAGTATGGCTTAAACATATTACTACTGGCGAGATTATAAGAGCAGGTGCAAGTCAATGTGTGCCATGTCATGTATTTCCTACTATTTTAAAACCAGTTACTATAAACGAAGACGACTTTGAACAAGATGTACAAGACTTTGGTGGTCATATCATATATCCTTTATAAATACTGCTATAATTAACTCGGAGTTAAAACATGACAGTAGAAGCATACATACCTAAACACAAATATATTGCAACAACATTGCAATCCTCAAACATTGATATCGACTTATCAACTGCAAAGGTATTAGAACTTTACGGTAATGCAGGCACACTGCTTAACGACCCCGAGAATGAAGTACTTCCTGCAAACTACACTGTGTTTGAAAACGATGCAGAAGCATTAGCACAAGGAATAGAAGACTTTCCAGATGCTGATTTTAGAGAATGGAATCAACATAATCAAATGAATAATCCAGGTGGCATCATTGATGCTCCGTTACCATTTGTAGGTGAAGAAAAGTTTGACCTAATTATTAGTTATATGAAAACTGCTAACGTTGACCCTGAGATATTAGAGGACATGCTTACTAAGTGCTACGAACATTTGAACCCAGGTGGTGTTATAATGTTCGGTGTGTTTATTAGAGAAGTGTCACTTAACTACTTTGTCGTGAGACGAACACATGAATACGGTATGCTAGACGAAGCACTAATCGAAACAACGGAATCTGCAGACTACTTTTGTTTAATTAACAACGATGACATCAGACCACATATTAGACGTGTGCCGACAGAAGGTGATGATGGTGTGTTAGAAGCGACTCATTATACTTGGTTTTGGAATACAGATTATATGGATGGGTATCTTAAAGAACTATTCCCTGATGCTACTATAGGCACTAGACGTTTGCCGCCTATGTGGAGCATACAAACTCCGTTTACAATACAGAAAAATTCTTAATAGCACTAGTATCACAACTAGCAATTAAATGTATACGTTCCCTTTCGCTATAATTGGTAGCACAATGCATCATGGATGTATTTAACAAGTAAGCATTTCCTGACTTAAAGTTTGCCATATTAGTAGTAACTTCCTCTCCCGTATCTTTAGGAGTACCAAAGTTGCTGGGCCAATTTACTAGGAAACATCTATTGTTAGTTTGAATAGGAAAATGCAAACGCCAATCCATAACTTTGCCTCCACCTGCTAAAGTATTCATTAGCGGACTTCCGTCGACATGTATACTTAATGTTGTTCTCGGTGGCAAAATACTAATACGCCATCTGCACACAAAATCAAACTTATTAATAATTTCTTCTATGTATGTGCCTTTTACTTGATTAATAGGGTGTACATACTCTGTTTCTTTAAGCATCTCATTGTCGTTCACTTGTAACTGAGTATTTAAACTAATAGAGTTGTCACTGTGGGATTGATTAATAAATGTTTTGCCTGCAACACCGTCTGTCCAATCATCGCTGTTAGGTTCTCTAGTAGTTAAAGATATGTTTCTAGTAACCAAATCAACATACTTGTTTTCACTTGCATCACGTTTAATATTATTGTACACAGTGATAACATCATTGCGTAATCGTGTGAAGTCAAAATCTTCATTAAGTTTTATAAACGGTTGCTTCATATTTTAAATTCTTTTGCTTCTTTTAAGTGTAACGCACTAGGTGTTACAACACCTGTAATAGTTAAGCAATACCTAGGCCATAAACCTGCATTACCTGTAGCATGATATATACCTTCAGGCCAACAATGTATGTCTCCCATTTTGTATTGGTGTATAACATCATTGCCTACACTAACATAATGACCCCATTGCCAATCATTAAGTTGTACTAAGTAACGTATTACTTCAGTGTCATCACTAACTTTAGCAAAGTTTCTTCTATAATTATTGTAACTGTCTCTGTGCCATGGAACAAATCTACCTGGTGGTTGCTCTAACATCATTATTTGGGGATTCCATAATCCACTTGCGTCTGCCATAAGATTAAAAAACGCTGGCAAATTTCTAGTTTGTCTACCGCCAGTATTGTGTTCATTAAATCCTGCACGGGTAAGGTCATTATGATATCCTTCCATAATTTCTCTGGCCTCATCATTATAAGGCTCACCTTTGATACTAACTTCGTTATAGTCATCTTCGTCTGTAAAGTTACCAATTGCTTCGTTAACATATTTGTCCATGTCGTCATGGATAAACTGTCCTACATATTGTACATCTGTGTGTTTACTGCTTGGATCATAATGCCAAGGAAAATTTTCTTTATTCCATTCCCAATAACTATCCATTCCTCTTCTCCATATATTCCGCCATGAATACAAATCTGTTTGCGGATAATTCTTTTTTAAAGTCTGTGCCGTGATATGTTTCAGCTGAGGGTACAAATATAAATGCTCTGCCCGGGATAAACTCAACTTCTTTAGCATAAGTTTCTAGATGATTTGCGGTGTATAATCTAGTCCCCCAATTTTTATATGAAGTATCATTACATCCTAGGTACACTAGAATTTTAATTTTACCAGCACCGTACTTTTTTAGCTCTGCAAAATCATCATTGTGTGGCATTAGTTGTGGATCTAGTTTAGGAAAAGTTTTAGCTGTACTTAATCCCCATTCGAAATTTTCTGTTTCCATTCCTAAATATGCAACAACATAGTCTAGTTTTTCTTGTATAGATTGACGTAGTTCATTAGGTATGTTTATATATACTGGTGCTGAATTTTGTATATGACCATCAAGTATAAACATGTCATCACTGAAATCTAACTCTTGGCAAAGTCTAGCCAATCTACATGCCTGCTCAATGTCCAGAAATTCTTCTACACAATAATATGTCCAAGGATCGGTATGCTTAACTATTTTCATCTTTACCCACTAATGTTTCTGCCATTTCTCCCCAAAACCTTCCTGCTCTAGGACCCTTGTTTGCTTTACCGTCACTCTCTCCAGGTACCTTAACCCAAAGAAAAGCATCACACTTTTCTTGTCCTGTATCACATGTAGGCGGTGTACCTAATGCTCTGCCCGGTGGATTGCACCAATCGTTACCGTGTGGACCATTACCATTACGGCTAGTGTCAATCACAAAGTAGTCATTTGGTCTGTGTTCGCATAGTTCTAATGACCACTTCATACTTTCTTCTGTTGTTCTATAATTGCTTACATTGACAGCAAACCCTCTAACTTTATCGTTAGTAACACTATTTAGTAGTTTACTTGCCTCTTCAGAACTAAGCCAATTACTATGACCTATATCAATATAAATCAATGCTCCACAATTATCAGTTAATGTCTGCAATGCTTCTTTCATTAATGACAAACGGTCGTCTTGTTCTTCAGCACTTAATTCTGTAGCATGGGTTAGGCTATCTGGTTCGTATATAAGTATAGGCTTATTACTACCAATGCCATCAGCAAAACTTTTTATAAAAGACAAATAACTATCTCTAGACTTTGCGCCGCCTTTGCTGTATTGTCCTATATCTCTATTAGGCATGTTGTATACGACTAATACGGGCAACTGAGGGGCCGTTCTACGCAATAGTCGTTGCAAACTGTAATCAATCTTTTCCATCTCTTTGCCGTTACGTTCACCGTACCAAAATGAAACAGGATGCTCAAATATTTTACTTGCTAGTGGAAAGTTTTGTTTATGGTCTCTTACTCTATCAAAGTCGTTGATCCAGAATGGGTAGTCCATGATATGCTACGAGAACATAGGTGCTAGTTCGTCATTGGCATGCATTTCTGTAATAATGTCACATCCACCTACTAATTCACCTTTGATGAATAGCTGTGGGAATGTAGGCCAATCACTAACACTTGGTAATGTAGCTCTTACTTCTCTATCTTCTAAAATGTCTATGTATGCAAATGGTTTGCCCACTTGAATTAAACATTCTATTACTCTAGCACTAAAGCCGCATTGTGGTTGCTGTGGACTTCCTTTCATAAACAGTATTACTTCGTTGCCGTCAATCATTTCTCTAATTTGTTTTTCAGTCTGTGTCATTTGTCTAATTCCTGTAATGCTAAATCTGTCTGCAGAGTTTTCCAATTCTTCTCTCTTTTTTTCATTGCACGTTTTAGTTTCATGTCACTAGCATATTCTAAATATGTTTTGCCTTGCAAATGATCTAGTTCGTGCTGGAAGCATCTAGCATCTCTCCCTTCTAACCAATCCTCTACTATTTGTTTATCAGTTGTTTGAAATCTAACTTTTACTTTTTCAGGTCTTGTAACTATGAAGTATAATAACGGAAACGTTAAACATCCTTCTTCTATAGGCACTGTGTTATCGCTATACTCTAAAATCTCAGGATTATAAACACCGACATTCTCACCTGTTTCAAATGTCATTACAAACATTTTATAACTTAAACCTACTTGTGAACTAGCAAGTCCTACTCCCATAAATCTATCCATAAGATAAAACATTGATTGTTCTGTTTCTTCCCAGTCAATTTTATTGTCTTCAAAAGGATCTAATACTGCCTTGGTATGCAGTGCCGGATGTTTTGGATCAACTAATTCTAAGTTTGTCATGTGTAAGTTCCTGTACTAGTTTCTGTACTGTGTAAAACAACGTTGTAAATGCTAATGTACTCATTAATAACCTAATATCAAACACTAATGCTTCTGCAGATAATGGAGGATAAGGTCCAGGAATGTTTACAATTAAGTGCCATAAAACAACACTTAACACAGAAGTTCCCATGAGTCTTTGGTACTGTCCATTGTTTAAAACCCGGGAGACGACTCCTATGAGAGCCATTGTTCCGTATACTAGCCACATAGTGCTATAAAACCCTAAGAATATGTCTGTAACAAATAAAAGCGATACAGGTAAAAATGTTTGTATATTTTTATTTGATGTTACGAAAGGAAGGAATACTGCTATTGCAATTAATGGTGTTATGTTCGCAGGCATTATAAATCTAGAAAGTAAAATACATCCTAGTATCAACCCTGTACTTTTAATTAAATTTTTCATACTAGTATTTATCTACTTCTTTTTAGCCTTGCTTTTATTTGTTGCCACTTATCATATACACGAGTAAACAGTGGTGGGCTATCTGAGCCGTACCTTTGTTTAAGTGCTAGGTAATCTTCATCTATAGATTCAATGTATAGCTCTGAGTATGGTTCTAGTTCATGCATGTTGTATTCGCCAGGTCTGTCTTGAGTAGTAACTTTATAGCCGCCATGGTTGTATACTAATACTAAACAACCATTTTGTCCTAGTAAACAGTTTACTCTTTCGTAATCCGCGATCTTCTGAAAGTCTTCGGAGATACGATTTATCTTATCGGTATATTGACCCATATGTATATTATAGTTTAATTCAGGGGGATTGTCAAGAAAAATGGAGCTCCTGGTCGGACTTGAACCAACTACCTACTGATTACAAATCAGTTGCTCTACCAGATGAGCTACAGGAGCCTTCTTTCTTATATGTATTTATCTGCGGGTATTAACATACCAGTACACAAATGGTATAACTAGTAAACAACCTAGTACTATGTTAAATGTAATTAGTAAACTAAAATCAAAGAATGAACCGATGCCGTCTGATAATGCATTGCCGAACAATGCTCCAAACAATGCACCGTTGACGCCTTTACCGGCGAGCCTTTTATCTAAGTCTATTCCTAGTATTGCACATATGGCTAAGATGCCATTGTCTACTAATCCAAATATTAAACCGTCTAGCACCTTAACTCCTTATTTGGTACTCCCTAGGAGAGTCGAACTCCTGTTGCCGAGATGAAAACCCGGTGTCCTAACCACTAGACGAAGGGAGCAAATGTGGGGTGGCAACTTGCATGTCCCACCCCTTTCTACACTGATCGATTTATAGACGTTGATCAGTAGTCTAGCAATTTGTTTTTGTTGTTTAAAGTCTGTACAAAACGAGCGTCAATACGCAAAAATCAGACTGTAACTGTTAATAAGGTACACTTAAGGACTTTACTGGGCACGGTCGAACTACTCATTATCGTGATGCATATTACTGCACTATCCCACCTAATATACGAAATACCACTCGTTTATTAACAATATGTACATATTATAGTACAATTAGGTGTTAGTGTCAACCATTTTCTTTAAACTTCAATGATAAAAGATATGCCTCTATGTCATCAACTTCTTGTAGAGTCATAAGTGCTGTCTTCGGTGATACGCCTAATGTTCTTGCTACAGAACTTGCAACGAAAACTAAGTCGTGTCTACCAACTGAATGCTTGTCCATAATTGCTTCTATGTCCGGCTCTTTTTCATATAATATTTCTGTGTCTGTTTTACTCATTTTCAAATACCAATGTTTTTTGAACGTGTCCTGCTAAAGGATATTTCAAGGTTAAGTTTAATTGGTTGTTGAAATGTTCTATTAACCAATCTGTGTTGTAAATTGTTACTAAGTGATTTACGCTTTCTGTGTTGTGAAGTTTGTCTACAAGTAAATCGTTGTCTACAAAATATTTAAAATCTAGTATAGGCTCTAACAGTATATCCGTATGTGTTAAACATTTCTTGCCAGGGTAATCTGATATACGTTTCTTTGCAAAGTACTCCGAAGATTCTTTGTCTATGATTGTTAAAGCAACTTTGCCGCCTGGTTTACATACACGTTGTATTTCTTTTAAATCAAAACATAACTGCTCAAATGTAGTATGACTGTAAACACTATAAGCAACAACAAGGTCGAAAGTATTATCTTGATAAGGAAAACTGACGCTTTCAAAACCAGCCACGTTATACATATGATTAAAGGCAGAATGGTGATGCCAATTAGCATCAGAAAAATTATGTCTACCATATTCTATTGCCTCTTTATCTACATCCAAACAATAATAATTCTTTGGGATAATTTTATTTTTTTGTATGCCGTCTTCTAATAAATTTCCTCTATTGCCGCCAATGTCTAAAACTTTGGAAGTCTCCCAATTAGGCTTCCCTAACATTACGTTAAAAAATTCTAATCGGGGGGATCTTGGAAATATAGTATGGTCCTGATTTCCTTGTACCGTATTTGTTAATACGGAATTAACAGGATCAGACATTACAATGTAATCTTTGTGTCGTCGGGTAAACGTTTTGAATCATCCTTATCATTGATGCTTTCAAATTGCCCTGCGCCTTTTGGATTATGTTTACCAATATCATCAAACGGATTAATTTCACCTGCAATAAATTTCTCAAACGGACTGGGTGATTGATGTGTGCCAATCTTTTTAAGGAACCAATCAATCTTACTTGCATGGTGCATTCTTGCTTGTTGCATGTTTGGATGGTTAAAGTCTTCAGGATTATCTGGATTGCCTTCCATGTACTGTCTATTAGCAAAAGTTTGGTCGTCATTGCCGCCAGTCATATCTGCTCGGTCATGTAGAACTTCAATATTGATTCTTTCAAATATACCATTCATTCTAGCTATAACACTTACCCATGTATCGTTTTGTGCATTAACACTCCACGAGTCACATAGTGTAAACCAATCTGCAGGAATAAGTGGGAAGATAGCAAACGGATGATCATGATTATCTTTAGGTGCTAAACACTTAAATTGACCATCGTAACTTCTAATTTCAGTATCCCATCCTTTCGTTTGCATAAGAGCATCATCATTCCATAAGAATAACCATTGCCCTGTACTTGCATGACATAATAAGTTTACATAGACGTTTAGTTTTGTGTAGCCTAAAGGCTGGAATATTTTTGCCTTACATGCACAACCATATCCTTTTACAAAATCTGTTGCTTCGTTGTTAACCCAATCAATAGTTTCCTGATCATCGTCATCAACGCCTAACATAACTTCTACTCTAGAACAGTCATCTGCATTGTCTAAAAGACTAGTAAGACTGGCTTGTAGTGCTCCGTTTGTTCTGCCTCTTGTAGGGAGAATGATACTAATTATACTTCCGTTTTCTGTGTTATCTGTCATAATCTATCCTGTTATAAGTTTCCTAATGTTTCCTCTAAACGTATAATGTCCAACATGGTTAAGTGCTGTTCGAGGATCCAAGTATACTTCGCCATCCAGTTGTTGCCATAGTCTGCAGAATGTATAATCCTCAGATAAGTAACGTCTGCTTTCCGGATCAATCATAGTGTCGAATAACGCATACATGTGTTTTTCGAACTTCGCATCTACATTGATATCATTGGCATACTTTAACTCTGGATGTGCATCAAACATTTGCTGTATTACTTCTTTTTTAATACACATAAAACCAGTGCCGGCATCTTTTAGTTTAATTAAATTATCTCTAATTTGAATTTGAGGTGTAATATTTCCATCCTCGTCTTTTAGGAAATCAAAGTTCACAACATAGTTTGAACTATGCCCTTCGATTGTTTCTGGTGTTTCTGCGTCATTACGTCTAGCCGCATCAATAATGCTGTTCCAGTTAATTGCTTTCTTAGGATAAGCACCTACTGTAACAGGCTTATCGTAGGCAACCATTCTTAGTAAGTCATTTGGGTCAAACTCAATGTCTGCATCAATAAAGAACAAATGTGTTGCTTCCGGATGTTCCATAAAGAAACTTACAAGTGTATTTCTGCCTCTTGTAATTAAACTTTCGTTTGCTAGTGTACTAACTGTGAATTGAATATCATATTTATTACAAAGTATAGCAAGTCTCATCATACTTCTAAAGTATGGCTCGCCAATTTGTCCACCGTAACAAGGTGTAGCAATAAAGATATGCTTGTTTCTTAAATGCTGGATTGGTATTTCAATTTTAGCATCTAACAGATTAAACAGTATATCGTCATCACTGTTTGTTGGTTCAATATTTTCTGAGACTGTTTCTGCTGTGGTTGGTGTTTCGTTTTTAGAGCTTTTCTTCTTACTAGCTCTGCGTTCTTTTCTATTAGCCATTTTATGTCCTGTTTGATAACTTAATGTTACTGTGTGTATAATACAGTATTTAACTGTTTAAGTCAATAAAATATTATTAAAATGGCTAAAAGAACTACCTTGCTTCTGGTTTTCTTGATATGAATTGATTTAACTTTTCTGCTTCGCTAATGACATCTTCTGTAGAAGGCATGAACTCTGGCTTGCCAGCCTTGGCTTGCAAGATTAGTCTCGCTTCTTGGATCAATTCTAATCTTATTTCATATGGTGTTTTATTTGACACTACGGTTTCTCCTACTTAGTAGATTATCCTACACAAGTATTTATCTTATTTGAATAAATTACCAGCAGTGTACTTTTTGTAGACAACATTTATGTCAGCAGTGTCTTCTACCGCGGCACTTAGTATAACTCTATCTGTATCGCAGTGTTCATTGTAACCTCTATGCATTATCATTGTGTTTTGAAATCCAGGTACTGTTTGATTATCCCACCTACATAACATTTCTGTATCTTTCATATCTGTTTGTGTAACAAATCCATGCTTTTCATTTTCCCTAGGATCTATATCTTTAAATCTAGGAAACGTGGCCCACTGTGCTTCTGATTTTGTAAAGTCACCTGATACAGGAAAGTTTAATGCACATTGTCTTGTGTGAAATACAGGCCCTTCGCAATGCCATCTACTATTTGTGTGTGCAGGAGTTCGTAGCATTAATACACTTGTAAATCTTAAATTGATATGATCATGTAACCATTCCTTTAAAAGTCTAGTTAGATCAAAATTTGCTTCTTCGTACAAGTTGACTTGGTTAAAATCTCTCTTATCTTGGCTACTGTTTTCTTCTACTTTAATAAAACTTTGATACCAGTTAGCAGTGTTTGAACGAGAATTACCTGTAAGCCTATCAGCAGTTTTTGTGTCTGTCCTTGCTATGGTACGTTCTTCTTCTGATATAAAATATTGTTTTACATCAAACGATGGCATGTTTAATTCAGGTATTTCAAAGTAATAAGGTATGTCTTTTCTGTCACTCATTTATTAATTCTCCGCTTTGGTATTTTTCATATACTTCTTCAATGGGAGAATTTATAGCCGCACTAACAACTATACGATTTACTTCAGTAAAGTTAAATACTCTGTGCCAGTGCATTGTATTATAAATTGTTGCTTTATTTTCAATCATTCTATGTTCTGCTAACACAGATAAATCATCATGTTCCCACCAAGCACCTCTAGTATCATTTGTGAGTATATCCTCGTCACCTCTATTACACCATTGTACATAACTATTTTCTAAATCGCCTTGTATACAAAAATTTAAAGCACACTGTCTACCAAATAAATTTGGACCTTCTGCATGCCAAGGACTAGAGCCGCCTTCGTTTGTGTTCAATAATGTAAGGGCACCGAACTTCAAATTAACCTTGCTATCCAAATGGCTTTTCACAATGTTATGCCAGTTAGTAGGTACTGCTCTGTATTGGAATGTTGTGCCACCCATACCTAATCCAGATGGTGACATAAAGTCACTCGGGTGTTGTCTATAAGGTACAGATAATATTTCTTCCGGTAACTCTAGCTCTGGAATATCAAAGTAGTATGGGATCATGCTAGTATTTATATAATAATACTAGCGAGTACAAGCAGTAATGATACACTGCCTAAGAATGCAAAGCCTAATGCTATTGCTGTTATAAGTATTTGAAAGGGTGTTACAGTGTTGTGTTCTGACTTACCTACACCTACTAGTAGTCTAAATGTGTTTCTAAAATATGACACTATTTAATTTAAATACGGCTAACATAGAAAAGAACACTACTATCTGTATGACTGCCGGTATAACCACAAACAGTTGCATAGCACTGAAATCGCCCTTCATAAAATAGTCTGTTTCAAACCATTCTGCTTGTTCTTCAGGTGTTGCGTCTCTTACTTGTAAGGTATCGGTGTCCATGGTAGTATCCAGTATTTGTAAAATGTTTTCACGGTAACAGTCCTATAATGCTCAATGCAAAAATAGACATTAGACCTAGAGTTTCAATTCTGTCTCGTAAGCGGTCCATGTGTTGCTCCTTGTGTATTTTATATTATCTACGTCTCTTAACGATCTCAATATACCTGCCAGGTCTCCTGACAAATGCAATGAAAACATTAGTGCGAGTGATGTAAAATAGTGTTTAATCATATTAAAGGTATAAGTATGATTTATTATTAATTATTATCTGTGCTTATACAGAAGGTATTTATTATGATGTTACAGAATGTAACAGTAATGTGGCTATTCGAGAGTTTTTGTTATAGATATGTCATTTAGGTTGTTGCAAAATTCAAATGGGCACACAGTTGATGTCTGCGGTATTTCCCAATTCTCTAACTGAGTTATGTTTCCAAAACTTTTTGCTCCGCACCAACTACTAAGAACTTCGCCGTTCATGTCGATATTTAAACTATCGAATCCAAGTTCACATTTCATGCCTTTAAATTTGTTAAGTCCTTCATTTATAATTTGATGACTTTGTACATACTTAGGAGCAATATCGTCATACATAAATTCTGTACTCCAAAATCTAGGATGGTCCTGGACATCACCTTCATCTGCAGGTGGTTCTGGATTAGGGTTAGGTAACAGTCCTGGGCGTTGCATGATTTTTATTTCTTGCGGGGTATAGTCGTAATACGTTTCTTGTTTGTGGTGATTATTTTCTGAGCCTAGGTATTTCTTATACATTGTTTTAATCGTAATGTTTACATCGTATATGGATTGACGTTCGCCATCAATAAATATATTACGCAAATTATCTGCTACAGTGCTTAGTTGCTCTACTTGTCCACCTATACCAGCGATATTAATATCTAATATCAATGCATCTTTAAGAGTAGCAACAACATCATACAAGTGCTGTACGTCCATTGTTAAAGGGTGATATGTAATAACTACACCTGTTAAGTACTCTTTTGCTTCTTCCCACCAGTTTAGAGTTCTACTGCCATTTGTGTATATTGTTATACTAGAATTATACGAATGTATACGTTTAATAATTTTTTCAAAGCCGGGGATAGTAGTTACCTCGCCTCCCAACAATTCCCAATGCATAAATCTATTATTGCGTTTATAATGCTCAGATATTTTGTCAACAACATCTAAATACTTTTCTGTTGTTAACCAAGGCTTAGTTCCATCGTGTAGTATGCTAGGACAATAATCGCAACTAAAGTTGCATGTGTTTCCCATACTCCATTGTATTTGAACTGCTCGATCCGGGTCAGTGGTCTGTGGACCTTTAACCCATAATAGTTTTGGCATAGTGCATATATTTATCTCAAAGACAAGCAGTATGGTCGGATACAATCATTCCACCAAAGTATGTGTGAGAGTGTACTAGGGTGTGAGTCTTGGTATTGGAAAACGTCTCTAGGTTTCAAAAATCTAGACGCATAATTTGGTATATCATCGTTTGTTAACAGATTGGGCCTGACATACATATCATATTTTCTTGTGACGTAATTCATAGTGCTCGGATAAAAAAAGTTATCCCATCCATGAAAGAATTTAAGTTTTATGTTATTGGCCTTTGCAAACATAGTTAAATACTGCAATGATTCTATTGATTCAACTTCCATCGCACAGTCGGAAGTATGTTGTTCATGAGCATGTACTTGTTTCTCAAAAACAATATCATCGTATATTGACCACTGGAAATCTTCCTTAGGGTTGGACTTATATTTTTGATTTGGTTCTAACAAAGATGTCATTCTATTCACTGATGTTATTTGAAATACTATTGCATCTATCTTATCTGCAGAGTTTTCTAGAAAATATATCATTCTTCTAACATTGTCTGCATTAGAGTTTGCTCCGGAGGCAAGTATGTTTATTTCATATTGACTAGGGTCCAACCGTTTAGCACCTTTAAAAATTATATCTGGGTGAAAGTTTGCTGTCTTTTTAATTCCGTAAGCATGGCACCTGTACTTATATTGTTCCTCAACATGTTCTAAGGCGTGAGAAACATTTCCACCAAATTCTATATGAGTGTAACTGTTGGTGCGTTTTTCAATTTCTTCTTTTTTGCCTTCTAAATGTGCCCAAGGATTTGAAACATGTGCCCAACTGTCTGGCGCATGGGTAAAACTACACCCACCGAATGCCAATCTAATCATTTTAGTTTTCCAATAATATCACTAATAACACGTTGAGTTGCCATCGGATCAAACGTTATCGGAGCGTCAACACGTTCCCATTTAGTGTCTTTCCAAATTTGCCCTTTTTGTATATAAGCAAATGCATCTTTTAGTTTTGTAGGTACAGGGAAATCTGCATGGTAGTTAATTATAACTTGTTCTGCAATTTCTTCATCATATCCAGGTTTACAAAATCCATGTGTGCAACCTATAAACTCCACAAACTCGCTGTGTGTTTCTTTTGCAAATATTTTACCTCTTTCAGGACTAGTCCAGTTATCGTCTGCTCCATGATACAATGTTACATCTCTGTCTTTTGCATTGTAATACTCTGGTTCAAAGGGCCATAAGTTTCCATAGCATAGTGCATAAAATGTTTCTTTAGGTAACACATCATTATAGTAAGCAATTATTTGTGCTACACTGTCTGCTCCCCAACTAAACCCTACACATGCAACTTTATCTAAATCTAAGTTAGCAAATAAACTTTCATAATTTTCTTTTAAGAATTTGTACGCTTCAACTGTTTCGTATGCTCGTGCCCTTGGACTTACATAGCCTCCAAGTTCATTCCAATTTATATTGGTCATATTACGTCCAGCAAAACTATCAACACACAAAGTGGCAATACCCGAATCATTTAATGCACCTACAAAGTGTTCGGTGTCATTTCCTAATCCACCCGAGCCATGACTTATAATGCACAGGGGCTGGTCGCCATCAAACTTATAAGGGATAGAAACTTCACAACCAATTGTGCAAGGTGATTCGTCCCAATAAACATTTCTCATGCCTTCAACTGAGAATAATAATTTCTTCATATTTTTCTTCATACAGAAAATTCCTTAAATTTTTCAAAATTGATATTCCATATTACTTGTGGTATCCTGTAAAAATCTTGTATACCTTCTGGAACAGCAATACCTTTACGTTTCCACCAATTACGTTTTATATAATCTGTAATCGAATTAGTACTCTTGACATAATCGCCTGAGTATGTTTTGTTTGCTAACGTTGTGCCGAAAGTTGCTTTGAAGCCTGGTTGCTCACTTGCCCATTTGCAATTAAAATATAGTAAGCCGTCGAACTCTGGCATTTCATGTCCTCTGCCATATCTAACCATTTTAGTCATAGGTATATTTTCATTAGGTATCCTCGATAGCCTAGTCCATACTCTATAGTAACCTGGTTTGTATTCTGGCATGTACTGTACACCTGCTACAGCATATATTTCTTCTGTAGGTATATGTACCATGCAATGATATTTGATTTGGTCTACTTTCATTGCTTGGGGAGAAGCATTTTGTGTGAATCCTAAGTCTCCTGCTATCTTGCAGAACTTTTCTAACTTTGGCATCCAATAGTCGTTGAGTTCTACACAACCTATTTTGCCGTCAAAGAAAGTTCTTAAGATTTTTTGATCGTTGCTATTAGCCATCTTCCCACATCCAATTCGTACCATTTAGTATTAAAATTTAATCTTGCTGGTCTATAGTGGTGGTTGTTGTGTAGGCTTTCGCCCCAACTAACAAACACTAACCAGGGATTATTTGTACTGTTGTTTTTAGTCTTATCTGTTTCGTATGTTAAACCTTTTATAGGTAAGTGTCCAAACACGTTAACAATACCGCTTATTATTACAGCAAGAAAACTTGCATTCAAACTTGCAAGTACATATCTACCGTCAAACCACCAACCTGTAATCAAAGCAATTAAGACTAAATTTAAAACAATTAACAAAGTGTAATTCTTATGGCACCATAATGCATATGGGTCTAAATTTTTTCTCATTTTAAATAGTTCTGCTTGTGCAAATTGATGATTACTTTTATCAAAAATCCACCCAAAGAAAGCATAAAATAATCCTTTCGTCGGTGTATGCACATCTCCTTGTGTGTCCGTGTGTGCATGATGACTTCTATTGTGTATAAGGCTCCATGTTACTGGTGAGCCTTGTGCTCCTTGACAGCCTAAATACAATATTAGTTTTCTTATAGGCTCCCAAGTTTTAAAACTTCTGTGACTGTGTAATCTATGATATCCAACACTAACACCATATCCGCTATATAATAAAGTAAAGAATACTGTTGCAGTCCATAATTGTGTTGTACCGTAAAGTAAGGAGTACCCTAAACTTAATGCGGCTAGTGGTAAAAATATTAAATAGAATAGCATTACTTTTTAAGTCCTTTTATTACCCAGCCACTCATATCTATTTCGCTCCAATGGTGACTGTTGCTTTGTGCATTCCAATATCTGTGATGATTGTTATGTAACATTTCTCCCCATGTGAGTATTGCACCCACCCTATTGTTTACACTGTTATCCTTTGTTTCAAAGTTTCTGTAACCAAACCACTGGTAGTGGCTAAGTGCCGTTACAGTACTTGTATTCATTAATGTTGCCCATACACCAAACACTATGCCGTATAGTGCAACTTGCCAACCAAACAATACCCATGCTAATAAAACTGTGCCGTAGTTGATTGCTAAATGGTAATCGTTTAAAAACTGATAGTATTTGTCGTTAACAAAACCACGTCTAATGTATCCAACCAAAACACGTCTATCAATGTGTTGATCAAAGTATTTTTGTTCTCTGTGCCATGTCAAAAAGGCATGCCAAAATCCTTGTGTAGGACTATGCGGGTCGCCTTCTCTGTCACTGTTCTTGTGATGCCCTGCTGTGTGTATCATAACCCAAGGAAAAATTGCGCCATAGCCATTAAATATACTGCACGTTGTCATAATGCGTTCTTTCCATTTAGGCATTTCAAATGCGGCATGGCCCCAGTATCTATGTAATCCGATAGCCATACCCACACAACCAAACAGGAAGTATGTAAGTAAGCCTAGCCATAAGTAGTTCCAGTCGCCATTGTATGCCATAATAGGAATAATACACCAACCTACTAATTGCACAGGCAAAGTATATAACCAGAAATTTGCTTTTGCTTTATCTTTAAAAAAGTTTGTTAAGGAATTCAAAATTTGTCTCATAATAAGTTTCTAACATGTCTTTAAGTTTAGTGTCGACTTTAACGGTGTACTGTAAACTAGCATACTTCATAGTCAGTGGACCATAAGGCATTAGTTTTTGTCGAAGCTCTTTATCGTATTTATCATGACCGAAGAAACTTTTGAGTAATTCAATGCCGATTAACTTCTGCGTTGTGGGTTTTATATCAAAACCTGCTTGTTTTATTGTACGCATTTCATACTGATAATACCTATGTGGGGCATTATCTACAAATTCTTGTGTAGCCATTTTGAACACCTCACTGTAACTTTGCGTGAAGAACCAACTACTGTACATGTTTACATAATGTTCTTGGAAGTTAGTGTACTCTAGTCCGGCATGGGCCGCGGCATGTTCCTGTGTTGCATGTGGTACAAAAGGCATGAAGCCATTGTTTTTACTTCTAGTCCATTCGCTATTACTAACATGCATCATAAATCCAGGATATACTAAACAGCAATCTGGTAGTAGGTCAAAAAACTGTCCCACTATTGTCATTTGAGGTTGCGTGGTAGGGAAATGCTCTCCCCAATATAAAAAGTCTGGTCCGTCGAATAATGCAGGTACATCTATGTAAAATAATTCGTATGGTATATTTCTACTTTCACAATATGCAATAGTGCATTCGTTCTCACGTTTGCTTAAATTATTACTTAAAATTGGAATAGCGGCTTTGAAATCGATGCCTGCCATCTTGAATGCCTGCATGGCAAGTTGTGAATACATGTGCTGTACACTGTAATCGCACCACACATAAATGTCTTTTGTATATTTTTCTCTAATTGTTACGGCTGTCTTAATTGCTTCTTGCATAGGTGTGCCAGGCATAGTTTCCGGGGCATGTAAAAACATGTCAACGTTTTGCCCACCACTGAACTCACTGAATGTTATACCTCTCATTCGTAACTCCTATATAAATGCAAATCATTTAAGTTGTAAGTTCTAATAAAAGGATCTCCGGGCTCTAACAGTTTAACCGGTCTTGCCATAGGTACCCAATACTCTCTTAATGTAAAAGGTGGTGCGTCATATGGTCTGTTAAAATATGTATGCTTTACTTCTTCGTAACTAGGTTTTGAATCTGCATCACAACTAATAATATGATATTCAAACAGTTGTCCGTTTATATCAGCAAGTATTTTATGGAACATTGCTTTCTTATATTTAAATGTTCCGTACAACCAGCCCACATTAGGATCAAATGTTATTCCCCTAGGTAACTCTGTGCTAAGTTCTATATTATCAGCACCTGCAAAATCTTCTAACGGAGTAGAACCGCTTAGTACACTAACAGTATCGCCGGGTCTAGAAGGAAGCAAATGTTCTCCTGCAATATATCTTAAGTTGGATACAGGGTTAAACTCATATACTTTATGGTTACTAGACGGCGTCTGTGCGAGTCTAAGAGGCCATGGCGCACTACGAATATGACTTTCACTGTAAAAGTCTAACTTATACTCTAGTTCAAGTTCTTTGTTTGTCAGTATCTCACAAACTCTGTGTACTGCTTCATTTGAACAGTTTATATCGGGTACAGTGATGTCATACAAATCTATCCAGTTTTGATATTTTCCGTTATGCTTATTGCCGCCTACTCTAATAACACCGTCTACTGCAACAGGACTTATGTCCAGTACTGGCAAGTCTTGATTTCCTCCTGCACACACAACCTTGTGTCCTACTTTTAATAGTTCGTTAATTCTAAAATCTACTATGTAGTTCCTATCCATTTGCCAACTAATGCATATAATTTGGGGCTCTGTAATTGCTAGTAAATCTAATTTTTCTATTAGGTGTACTAGTTTATCCTCGGCTTGAAGTACCGTGTAAGACGCTGTAAGACGTTCGTAGACGTCGATATAAGCACAATCGTTGTTGCTTTGCATACTTACAACATTGAAATTGCTAGTGATTTGATTAATTAAATCGTATTCGTTGAGTTGTACATCTAGAAGATATGTATTATGATGTAATACTTTGATTACATCCACAGGTAAATTATCAGTTATTATTGATTGTTCGAATTGAAATAAGACCATACAGTTACTTATCTATAAGTAACAGTGGTTAACCTGCAAATACGGTACCCGAACCATTTGTTGTATGACCACACGAAGCACTATCACCATCCCTAGTAACTAACTTGCCTTCAGCATACACAGTACTACTTGACGACACTAATTTAGCAGAAACGTGAGGTGCTTCTCCGTGTGGTGCTTGGTTATCGTTGATAACTGATGTAGTTTTGCCTTCTGTTTTTACAGTAGGTGCCCCTGGACCCATATTAGTTCCGCCGGCGGCATCTTGTAATACTCTGGTTACACCGGGCATTATAAACTAAATCCTTTAAATGAATCTTTGTCTACGTCTTGCTTTGTGCCGCCAATAACATAACTACTGATTTCAGTTTCTTGTGGTGCTACTTGTACTTCTCCGCCACTGATCCATTTCTGTGTCCAAGGTAAAGGATTTGTGCCAGTGTTGAAATCTGTTTCAATTTGTGCCGCTCTCATACGTTTGCCTGCAATAAACTCAATGTATTGCTTTAGTAGTTCTGCATTAAGACCAATTATACTACCGTCTTTGAACAAGTAGTCTGCCCATGCTTTTTCCTGCTCTACTGCATCTAAGAACATTGCTTTACATTCTTCTTTTGTTTCTTCTTTGATCTTTGCAAAGTCTTTATCGTCTGTAGGTAATAATTTTAACATTGTTTGTGTACTAGCCAAATGCACATTTTCATCTCTAGCAATAAACTTAATAATTTTAGCATTACCTTCCATCTTTTTAAGTTCTGCAAATGCCCAACTACATGCAAATGATACATAAAAGCGTACACCTTCAAGTATGTTTACACTCATGATACATAACCATAATGCTTTCTTATGCTCGTATTCATTGTAACTTGTTAGTCCACGTTCTCTTAATAAATTGTGTTGTATGAGTGCATCATATGTTGATGTAATACTTTCAGCACAATCGGTAATTTGTTTCATCTTTGTCATTTCATCAAAAACTTTGCTCGGGTCAGGATATACGTTTCTGATAATATGTGTGTAACTTCTACTGTGAATTGTTTCACTGAATGCCCAAGTTTCAATCCAAGTCTCTAACTCAGGTATTCCTACTATAGGCAAGAAAGCAAGATTAGGTGAACGACCTTGTACACTATCAAGTAGTATTTGTCGCTTTAAGTTACTGGTAAAGATATGCTTCTCAAAATCCGTTAGATCTTTGAAGTCTTTGGCATCTTTTACAATGTCAACTTCTTCAGGTCTCCAAAAGAAACCTAATTGCTTCTCTGTAAACTTTTCAAACTGTCTATATTTAACAACATCAAAACGTTGTACTCCAGGTGTTCCATTCGCATCTAGGAACATTTTTGCTTTAGTGTGGTCTGTTTTGTTTGTTAAATCTAGTACGCTCATCTTTTTCTTTTTCTTTTGCTTTTGCAAATCTTAGTTTCCTTTTGTTATATTTTACAACTCTCACAATCCTCATCATCTACAAATGTAGTGGTGGGTAACGATTGTTGTGCATCATCTTTATTGATATCTATCTCGCCTTGTCCATCGTATGTGTTGTTGTAGTATAACTGCTTGCCACCATATTTATAAAACATTATAAGATGTTGTAGCAAAACAGACATCGGAACCTTTTCATCTTCAAAGTGTTCTGGATTGTATGATGTATTTACCGAAATACCTTGGTCAATGTATTTTTGTAACACAGCCATAATCTTAATATAACCCTCTGGGCTCTTTTGATCCCACAGTAAATCATACTTGTTTTTCAGTCTAGGATAACCTGGTACTACTTGTTTCAACACACCATGCTTACTTTGTTTAACACTGATGTAACTGCGTGGTGGTTCAATACCGTTTGTGCTGTTACTAATCTGTGCTGATGTTTCTGCTGGCATAAGTGCCATTAGTGTTGAATTACGGATACCTGTTTCTTTAAGTTGCTTACGCAATCCTTTCCAATCCTGTCTTTCTTTATGCTTTACTAACTCGTCAACATCTGATTTGTATGTTTGGTTAGGTGTAATACCGTGTCCGTATTTTGTTTCCATATTTTTAGCAATTGCGCCTTTCTCAATGGCTAAGTTTGCACTTGCTTTGATTAAGAAGTAACTCCATGCTTCAGCCCATTCGTCTACTAACTCTAAGTTAGGATCTTGATATGTTGTGTCATTCTTTGCTAACCAATATGCAAAGTTAATAATACCAACACCTAGTGGGCGTCTGTTCATGGTACTAAGTTCTGCGGCAATTACAGGATACTCCTGATAGTCTAACAATTCGTCTAAACCTCTAACTGCTAAGTCGCATACTTTTTCAAAGTCCTCAGGCTTTTTAATTGCTCCCCAATTGATTGCACTTAACGTACACAAACTAATCTCACCTTCTTCGTCATTGATATGTGATAATGGTTTAGTAGGTAAGTTAATTTCACAACAAAGATTACTTTGTTTAATTGGTGCTTCTGATTCTATAAATGCGCCGTGTGTATTCGCATGGTCAACATTCATTAAGTAAATTCTGCCTGTGTCTTTTCTTTCTTGTACAAAGTTACTGAACAACTCTACAGCAGGAATACTTTTGTATCTAATGTCTGTGCGTTCTTCTGCTTGTTCATACAATCTTGTAAATTCTTCTTGGTCATTAAAGAATGCATCATACAACCCTGGAACATCACTTGGTGAGAATAACGTAATGTCTCCACCACTTAATAATCTTTCGTACATCAACTTGTTAAACTGTACACCATAGTCCATATGACGTACTCTGTTATCCTCTGTACCTTTGTTGTTCTTTAGTACAAGCATATCTTCAATTTCTAAATGCCAAATAGGATAGTATAATGTAGCCGCTCCGCCTCTTACTCCGCCTTGTGAGCAAGACTTAACTGCTGACTGGAATAATTTATAGAAGGGGATAACTCCTGTGTGAGTTGCATCTCCACTCCTAATCTTAGAGCCAATTGCTCTAATACTTCCTGCACCAATACCAATACCAGCCTTTTGACTTACATACTTAACTACGGCACTACTTGTTGCGTTAATGCTATCTAAACTATCATCAGTTTCAATAAGCACACAACTACTAAACTGTCGTTGTGGTGTACGCACACCTGCCATAACTGGCGTAGGTAAAGATATTTTAAAAGTACTAATAGCATCATAATATGCTTTCACATACTTCATCCTAGTGTCTGCTGGATACTTACTAAACAATGTAGCCGCTATCATTATATATGCTACTTGTGGTGTTTCAAATAGTTCACCTGTTGCTCTGTTCTGTACAAGGTACTTACCACGGAATTGTTCCATAGCCGCATAAGTTAAATACTCGTCTCTACTATGGTCAATGTATTCTTGTAATTGATTTATTTCATCCTTAGTGTATAGTTCTGTAAACTCTTTGTCGTAAAATCCAATATCAATATTCTTATCGATAATGTCACATAAGCAAGGAGGAGTAAACGTACCATAAACTTCTTTTCTTAAATGATAGTTGATGAGTCTTCCACCCACATATTGGTAGTTCGGTGACTCTTCACTGATGAGGTCTGCCGCACTTTTAATAAGGGTCTCTTGAATATCTGTTGATGTAATTTTATCGAAAAATTGGATGTGTGAGTTAATTTCTACTTCTGACGCACTAACTCCTGTTATGCCTTCGACGGCATACATAACAACTTTGTGTAACTTATCAATATTTAAGTCTTCTAGTTGTCCGTCTCTTTTCTGTACCTGCATTGTTTATCCTGTAAAATGTTCTGTATCTTAGTTTTCCTATTATAGCACATTTTGAATCAATGTCAAGATTAAATAATAGGAACTTCTATGTTTTTTAAGTCCTGTAATACGATATACTTGTCTTCATTATCAGCAAATAATATCTTATGTCCAGGGCTCAGATTATAAGCATATCCATCGGATATAAAGATTGCTCCATCTTTTCCTGTAACATGATTACTTATCACTTTCCACTCTGTTTTGCTCGGATCTATGAACTTTAAATTCGACAAAACATTGTATAGCAGTATAGAAACTCCTGTGGTACAGAAATAACCGTTTTCAATAATATCAAAAGGAGCCATCCAGTCTTTAGGAGTCCAGTAGTCTAAGTATCTGTTGTGGATTTTAATTTCAGCAAAGTATTCTAATACATCTGCTTCTGTTTTAGATTCACGTCTGATCGTTCTGAACTCTTTCAGACGTTTTTCAACATCGGTGGTTTTATCGAACATATCCGAACATATCCGGTTCTTATTGAGACTTCCACTTACGAACAACATATTTCATTACTGCGTTACTAGTAGGAGGTGTAACATTGTTGTCAGCGGAAATAGAAACAGTACCGTTTGCAATTGCACCACTAAATTCAATGGACCCCGAGTAATATGCGTTACCAGTGGCTAAGTTTGTGTCGTGTGCTGAACTTGATACATCTTGTAATAAGACCGATCCAGAAATATTGCCGCCGGCATCTGTGCCTGCAAGTGGGTTAGCATTGTAAAATAATGTACCAGTTTGGTTGTAGTATCTTGTTACAGCACTGTTAGAACTGTCTAATGCTTGACCAACTATTGAATAGTCAATAAACAATGTGTCAATAGCAGTTGCATCAGTACCTAAGTCTGTAAGAGCAATACCTGTACCAGCACCAATTGTTAATTGCTGTGGCTGTGAATAAAATGTTTCTGATTGCCCTGATTCTAATGATTGAGTTGTAAGCATCTCAATATTAGTTTTAATTGTTACTAATCCTCTTTTATCGGGATCGTTAGTTTTAAAGTATAATCTATTAACTAGCTCTGCAAAACTGCCAGCTTCATCACTACTGTCAAAGTTAATCTCGCCATTAGTTGTATCAACATCAATTTGCCATGTGCCTAATGCTTGAACATTTGCACTATTACTATACTTGTTGTTGATAAACACATCATTCACTATGTTTACTTTTTCGTCATTTAATACTTTGTCCAGCCAAACTTCTAATTTTGCTTTAATTGTATTACCTGATCTTGTTGCATGTGTGCCTGTTGTAAATCCTAAAGCACCAAATGAGTCTACAGTATCCTGTGGATCATTAATAATTCTATACTGAGTTTGGTCATCACTGGTGATATAAATCTCATCAGTTGTGCCAGGTTTTAAACTAAGGTTAAACCATTGGTTCTTGCCGTTAATTAAAGATATAATGCCGTTAACTGTTGTTTCACTAGAAACATCTAGTAAGTATGCCGGCTTAATAGTTAATTCGTCATCTGCTATCAAGTCTGGTAAGTTTGGATTAAAGTTACCTGTAACATTGGAATCTACTTCTGCATTTGCATCTATATAAAATGTATTACTTGTTATAATACTACCTGATAAAGTAAAGTTTGCATTGTTAATTTTAGCCGTATCTGAACTGCTGGTCGTAATAATACCAGTTGATATGTTTGCTATATCAAATCCATGATCTTCACTGTAAATTTGAATAGTGTCTGAACCTGTCGTTTGACCTCTGTTAATGAAATCAAGTCCGCTAGTAATACCGCCTGTTACATTTGCTTCTGTAATAGTAAACTTGTTTAGTCCCGGTGATACTGTTACTACTGGGTACTCACCACTTAACTGTGCATTACCATAAAACTCCACCTTATCTCCAACAAGAACGCCTGTAACATCAGGAGTGGTAAGTGTAACTGTGCTACTTGCATCAACCGCCGCTGTTACACTTCTACCTGTTGACCATGCATTGGATGGCAATGTCACACTAAATGTATTAGCGACACTGTTTGCTGAAATTGGTAATAGTTTTTTATGATACCATGAACTCACTGTTGAAGGGACTGTAGCAGTATGTGTTGCACCTTGTGTCCAAACATAACCGAAACTTCCTGAGGAAGCATTTGCAAGTTCTGTAAATATAATATTCTCTTGCCCTGTATCAAATGTAACTGTAGCATTAGCAACATCAACAGTAGATGTAACTCTACCAATGCCACTGTAAATTACGTTTGAAGTGCCGGCGCCAACACTTAAACTTGGGTCTGCAGGATCTTTAACAAACACAACATTTGCACTTGCAATACTGCTAGTGTTAGCAATACCAAGTCCTTCTGTAACTACGTCAATGTGTTTCTTTTCTAATCCAATAAAGCCTGTGCCTACTTGTGGATTAACTAAAACTAAGTCTGGGTCAATCTGTCTATAACTAGGAATACTTTGATCTGCATAGAAACCAGTTGTAGTGGCTCCACTTGCAATAACAGTATTTGAAACAATATGATTAACGTGCGTGTTGCCATAATATGTAATTGCAACATCATCTGAATTTTGTGGGGCAAAGCCTAAATACAACGAGTGGTCTGCTGTAGAAGTATTAGCACTTATAAAGTTATAATCGTATGCTGTGTTTACTATAGCACCTGTACCACTGCTATCACCATCTTGTTTTACACCATTAAGTAAAACTGTGATATCATCTGCTGTAAAGGATCTGCTTGTTTGGTTTTGATTAATAAAGTTTGCACCACTAACTGTGCTATCGAACACTGTTCTTACCACAGCATTACCATCTGCATCTGTTAAATTTGTACTACTAATCAGTGTGGAGTTTGCTTTCCAAGACTTAGATTTACTCACACCATCGAACAGGTTCGAGCCTTTTGGGTATCTAATATGTGGAACTGTGAACTTGATAATTTGACTATTTGCTAAACTTAATGTTCTAGCAGAAGCACCCAATGTGCCTTCTAATGTTACAGTCTTATTGTACGTTGCACTAATGGCATCGTCAGTGTCAGCGCCGATATAAACTTGCTTACTGTCAGTAGCAAAACCAATCTCTCCAGGTCTAAGTGGATGCGGTAGATCCTGCTTTAATCCACGCCTTTGCTGGATTCTGCTGATAATAATTTTTAAATTTGCATTGTCTTGATGTGACACTATGTAAACTCCAATATGTTCTTATAAATGTATTTATCACTTTGAGCTAATCTAGTTTCAGATCCTGCACAAAGATTTACCCGAACATGGAGTTTTTGGTGTAAAATGATCTACGAACTGCTGTGGCATAGATTCAATGCCGTCATATATTGAATTAATGCACTGTAATTTATCGATATTATGGTTTATAAACTTATGGAATTCATCAGTCCAACTAAATTGTTCTTTCCATTCTTCGGATCCATAAACTAGATCCTTTGTCATATTGCAACCTCTAATGGTTACGTCTTTTACTGTTAAAGCAAATAAGTTAGGGCCGCCGCCTGGTGCTAAATCTTGATACAAAGACATAACCCCACAATAAGACATTATACCACTGTAGGACATATTTTGTAATGCACCAAAGAAATAGTTGTTGCCGACATTCTCATGGTAAGCATCAAAGGGTTCACATTGTTCTTGTATAATTTTTTTTATTTTTAGTACGGAAGTTTTACGAGGCACAACAACACCAGTACCTCCTAATTGGGTTATTAGGTCTGCTTTTTCCTGTGTACTTGTTAAGCCGTATGCTTTAACTCCCATAAGGTTTGCAAACTGTACAACCATGTTACCGACGCCGCCGGTTGCACCGCTAACACCTAGTATTTGGTCTTTGCTTACATTTAGAACTTTAGTTAAGGAATAGTATGCTGTCCTTCCCACTAAACTATAAAATGTTAAATATTTTTTTAGATCAATATTGGCGGGTATAACAAAATGCTCTGTATCGCTGTTACCTATTGCATGTGTGCGCCAACCCTTTTTGTGCCACATGTGAGTGCCGACTGGAAAGTCTACATTTTTACTTTCAATAACTTCGCCTACAGACTCACCTGGTATGCCTTCATTCAATGTTACCATTGGATAGTTAGGAAACACTTCTCCTGGATTCATCGAAATACGCATGTAGGGATCTGTACCACAGTAAATATTCTTTACTAAGTATTCACCGTCTTGTAATTCTGGAAGTTCCATGTCGACAACAGCAAAGTTGTCTACACTAATTTCACCTACTGCATGTTGTACTAAGACTACTTGCTTCATAGTGATGCATAGTATTCCGACAGTCGTTCGGCCCACTTGTCGCAATACTCGTCAAACTGGTCACCTTGTATTACATATTGCTTGAAAGCAACATCTCTACTAACCATAAGTATAACACATTTTCTAATATTAGTGCCGTACATCTCATTGTGTGCTAACGCATAAGCACAACACTGTAAGTAGTAGTCCTGGATCCATTCTTCTTTTTTAATTTTCTTGCTAGTCTTGAAGTCAATAATTGCTTCTTCGCCATCATGTATTCCTACACAATCAGTTGTTCCAGCATAAAGACCAGGTGCAATTAAGCCAACTTCAGTGCCCCATACTTCATCGACATTGCCGAAGCCCTCATTAATCATTAGATTAGTCATATCCCTTGCAAGTATACTTACAAAGTTATTCCCTTTGATTTCGTAATCTTCACTGAGGATATATTTTTCTAATGCATTATGTACCTTCGTACCTAAACCAGCACTTTCTTTACTGACACGATTTGCTTCAGCATCGCCTACACGTTTGCGCCAGGCTATCAAGGCTGTTTTGTCTGAAGTCTTATCTAATACTGTAGTTACACTTGGTACTGGTACATTATCATCACCGACATATTTCCTGCCTTCGGCAGTGGTAACTCTTTCTAATTTTTTATATTGTATCTTATTTATTTCTATTAACATCAAATAATCCTGCAAAATTGTTGTGTGTTTGTTCGCCGTAATGTACATCATCAGCGGCTTTGTCTACTATTAAATCCTTATGTTCTTTTAAAAACCTTATACTGTTATAATTAATAAGTTGCAATTCAATATTGTTGATCTCGCAAAATGTTAATAAATGACTAACTGACCTACTATTATAGTACATTTTTGTATCTATGTCAATGTTTTTAAAATCTTCAAAACTTTTACTGTAAGGCATAAGTGCTTCTTGTTTACCGTCTTTAAAAACTATAAGCCTTTCTCCATGTGGTGCAAACAACATTAACTTACTGTATTGTTTTTCTTTATATATTGCAAATGCAATATCTATCATATCGTGAATAGTTGCTCCAGGTACTCCTGCATTATATGTATTTTCAAAATATGAGGGCCAAGGCTTGTTAACACCTATTCCAAAAGTATGGCTACAACCAACTGCTAAATTAAACCCATCAGTAAACTCACTTAATTCTTGTTCTCTATGCCAGAGACTGTTAAGTGTATATTCTATTGTATTTGATATATCTGTGAAAAACTCTTTATGTACTACATACCTTTCATAGACTGTAGCACGACTCACAATGCCTTCCATTAAGTTCTGGATTTCCATGCAAGTATTTAGTTATTGTTTATTGTGGGAGGTCAGTTTTTACGTCACCGAGTGCTTGGTCGTTTGCCATAGCACCTACGTCAACCGCATCGTCTTGCTCTGCGTCTGGGTCAACTGTGTCGTTTGGTATTTTGCCTTTGGGAACAATACTGTTTTCATCTGCACTACTAACGACATCCATGTCGTTAAGTGCTTTGACAAGTTCATCCGTGCTCATCAAAAATCCATCGTCTGCGAGGCTCTTACGGAACTCTTCCGTTGGTATCTCACTAACGTCGGACCCAACTTGCTGTGCTATTCTATCACTTATAGCAAGTTGTAAGTCGTCGAAGTATAGTTCGAAGAGTAATACTTCGTTAATTTTCATTTAAAGCTCTACTGGTGCTCTACCTAGTGGCTCATCTTCTGGGCCAGCCGCGGCAGGTACATTATCCAATGCAGGTTCTTCACCGCCTAATGCAGGTTCTTCACCGCCTAATCCAGGCTCCATTCCAGGTTCAGCACCTAACATGCTTCCGTCACCTGTACCAGTCAATCCAGCAATAACCATATCCAAACCATCTTTACCTGCTTTGTTTCCGTCTAGTACTGCTGTTAAAGTTTGCTCCATTGTCTGCTTCATTTGAACAGCCTGTTCTGCACCAAACTCTGATTTCATTTGATCTAATATAGCAGGAAGATCTTCGTTAATCATTCTGCCAACTCTTTCAACGTGGTCTTGTACATCGTCTGCTAAGGCTCTAAGTGCCATAACAACTTCTGCTTGTTCTACTTCTACTTCTTCATTAATCATTTCATCAATGATATCGTCAAACATGCTTTCTTTAGCGTCTTGTTTCTTTTCGTCTTTTGTGTCGCCAGTTACTGTGAATTCTTCACCGTCTACTTCAAAAGAATCTTTACCTTGTGCAATAGCGTCTTTTCTAGCACCTGTAAATTTATTTTGTTCTGCAACTTTTTTACCAAACATTTGAATACCGTTTGCAACTGCATCTTCTTCTAAACCGTTTAGGAAGCCAACAACTGAGTCTCTGCTCTTGCCACTTACTTCTGCAAACATATTTAATTTTTCTTCAATTGCCTTTAATGCTTCAACATTGTCTATTTCCATTCCAACTTCTTTCGCCATTTCTTGGAACAAGTATTCATTAATATCTGTCTCAGGAAATGCTTCAGCAACTTCTTCGCTCATTGAGCTACATGCTTCCATGTAATCTTTAGCCGCTTTAAGTACGATCGGTAAAACAAATTCATCGTCATGTGCATATCGGGAATCTTTACGGAATTTGTTCATACATTCTTTACTTGCTTCGTCCATTGTGTAACCGCCGTCCATTAAGTCTTTAACTTCAGTAGTAATACCTGCTTTCATTTCTTGCATTGCAGGACTTTCAGCGTATACGCCTTCGTTAATCATCACGTCAATAATATCTCTAACGCCTAAAAACTTTGCGTATTCTGGATCTAAGTTAAACTTACGATTTGTGTTTCGTAATCTAACGAGCGTTTGCTCTGCTTTTTCTTTAATGCTTTCAAGTTTGCCTTTGCTGTGCAAACCTTTTACTTGCACACCGTGAGCCTCTTTCAGATATGAATTAATTTCTTTAATCCTTTTCTGAGGCGTTTGGTTAAAATTTGTTATTTTCATGTTCTTTCCCGATAAAAGTTAAATTGTTATTTGTATTTATCAAAAACTTATAAAAACAGTATAAAAAAATAAGCCGTTAGTAAGAACTATGTATGTGGGAATGTAAATGGTCTTTACAATGACGTAAATGCATCATTGACATGTCTGCTCTACTCTCTACAACATAGAATTTTTCGCTATCTTTAGTAGTACGCATAGTGTGTCTATAAAACACTAAATCGTTGTAATGCTTTGCTACCTCATCTTGATACTTGAAAATAGCAGAGTTAATTAAATGTATTGTGGGATTAAGTTTTTTTGTGGGAGTAGACTTTAGTGTTGTTACTATTGTTCTTGCTGTTTCCGGCAAATAAACATCTTTACATACTATTTTTTTGTTAGTAGCATTAATAATATCAAACAACCCTTCTTTTGTTTTCACAGAGAAGTATAAACCTTTAGCCAAGACATTTTTAGTTGCTGTTTCCAACTTCTTAGCAACTTGTTTTTTGTCTAGGTTAGTCGTTTTTTTGTGCGACTGCTTTGTACTTTGCTTTGCCATTATCATTTACTCTTAATACTAATCCACGTTGTCTTAATTGTTGGGCTGTATATAACTCATTTTCATTAAGCTCATACTCGTATATACCTTTTTCATGTGATAATTTGTCAAAGAAGTGAAATTCTTTCGAACTTACTACGGTGGGTCCATTCTTAGATGCTAAAATTCTCATGCTACCTCTTAATTAGTGTAGATTCTTTTTTAGTCTTAGGACCTGGCTTCTTATGAGCCCACTTAGTTTTCTTGGGCTTCTTTGGACGTTGGGCTATACGCTGTGCGTCATTGGCAATTGGCTTTATTACTGTTGCAACTGCGCCGGCGCTCATGCCTCCAACTGATGCTGTTTCGTTTATTATAATATCTGAAATCTTCATACTGTTATTTATCTTTCTTTAAAAGATTTTAGTAAAATCTGTATACACTTTTAGCCAGTCGCTTGTATCTTTTCTAATATTTTCTAAAATGAATGTACAATTGTCTTGAAATATGTTATAATTATGTTCAGCACATTCAATACTTTGCTCAACTACGTCTTGCCACATAGCAGGATTGTCCTTTTTCATTTGTAATATTTCTAAATTATCCACCAACATATCAATTTTGTGTATAATGTTTGTTTCAGTATCATATAATTGCATATTGTCAAACAAATGGTCGTATGTTTTATATCCCATTTGTTGTAAATGTTGATTTATACGGTTTGGGCCAAGCAATATAAACGGTTGCTTTTGTATGATAGGCTTAAAAACTTTTTCAGTAAAGTATAAACAATTGCCTACGGTGGATTCTGTTATTAATTGTATGTCGCAGTCAAACATGTTAGCATAAAACGTACTACTATTACTCATAGTTCTCATATGGACAATATCGTCATCTCTGTCATCAAACTTTATAGGGTAATTTTGCGACAATGCTTCTAAATAATTAACACCTTTTTGTATGTCTGCAATACTTGTAAGATTTTTACTAAAGTATTCCATTGTGTTTGCTGTAATTTTTTCAAAAGGCACATCTGGACTGCTTAGTATATTATCTTGTAGCCTGTGCTTTATAAATGCTCCTAATAATAATGCTCTGTGTGGCTTGGGTGCATTGTTTAAGCAATTAAATAAATGTGTTTTAGGTGTGCTAAAATCAAATTCATCGTTAATTTCTAACTCAAGCATTGTGTCTTCTTTATAATTCCTAGTGTATAGCACATCAAATGTGTCGTAGTTAAACGTTTTAAATATATCTGCTATGTTGACGCAACTATTACCGTAAAACACTGTAGTGAGCTTGTATGACTGTGTAACTTGGTGAATAAACTCGAATATGTCCTTATCGCAATGCCCTTCTGCCCCATTCTCAAACAGAACTATTGCATGTGGGTTGTTTGTTATAAACTTAGGTATTAGTAAATGTTCAGTGTTGTACTGTTGCCATGTGTTAAAAATTACACTGGAATCGAATCCGTCTAGACTAATCACATACAATACGGGTTCCATTAAGTAAACAGGTTGATCTTTATGATTAGGGTGTGTCCAATTAAAACATTCGTTCATTGCAAATATAGATTCACGTGAAGTTGCTGGCACATGAGATACATCAAGGCCACAGTCTTGCATAAATTGTTTAAATGGATTATGGATGTCCGCTATAAGCATAGCAGTATTTAACTATTTCTTTTTCTTACCGGACTTCATGTTGGCACACCAGTGGTACATTTTTGACTTCTCTCCACTGCTGTCTTTTGCTTTTTTGCGTAGGCTTGTAACTGAACCATTACAACTAGCACCTGCCTTTTTTACTCTACCAGGCTTACTTTTGCCCTTTTTTTTACCGTCAGCAAAGTTTTCGTCCATTTTTGATTGCAACAAATTGTTAAAGTAATTTTCTGCCATTACTGCTCTGTCACTTGTAGTGTGGTCAAATGCTTTCATTACGTCTTCAATGTCTGCATCTATCATTATAGTTTTTACTTTCTTAATACCTAATACATTGGCGGCATCAAATCTGTGATGGCCATTAATAAGGTATCCTTTCTTATCTACTATAAACGGCTTGTCTTCGTTGTTTAAAAATACATCCTGAGACTTCTTTGCTAATCCGTCTACACGCTGAGTCTGTACAGGTTTAATGTTGTCTATGCTCATTGTTCCTTCTTTGTACTTGAACTCTGAGCCTACTAAATGTTTTTTCTTAATTTGTGGTAATTGATTCCTATCAAAAGTCTTCTCATATACTGGTCTAGTATAACTTTCTTCTACGCTCTTTCTTAAACGTACAACTCCACATGCTAATCTATCACCTGCGTTACCTGTTTTAAGGCTTTCGTCATCTCCGCCTGTGCCCAAGTCATCTTCATCAGCATGTATAACTATTGCTCTACCAACAATACTTCTGTCGCCGCTTAGGTCAATACGCCTTGCAACAATTTTAAATCTTGCTATACCATCGTCATTGGCAACTATGTTTCCTAAATCACCTATATGCCCGTCTGATAAGCCGCCATGGTCAACACCTTCTGGATTGTAATGCCCACCAGCACTTTCACAACCTTTACTAAGGTCCCCAAATTCATGTACATGGAATCCGTGCTTGCCTGGTGTAAGTCCTTTTATTATACCTCGTATAATAGTAGGCTTGCCGGGGTCTTGTTTCATAACTATAGCACCACTGATATCGCCTTCAGTGTGTTCTAGTTGTACAACTGCTTTAACTACTTCCTGTGCTTCTTGTATAGCACTTAAACTACTACACTCGCAAGTCTTTGCTTTTGTTCGTGGACAACTTGTAAAATCACTCGACTTCATTAAAGTACACCTGTCAGTATTTGTGGAGTTCCTTTACTCCTGTCATCAAAGAAGTCCATACCGCCATTAAGTTTAACTTTTCCGCTATCTAATAATTGTTTCATATCAGATGCATCTTTAATCATTACATACTCACCTGTAGCAGTATTAAATATCATTATGTAATCATGCCCTTCTTTTAATTTGTAATAGTCGTGTCCTAATGCAACAAAATTAAATATTGCTTCTTTAGGATCTATTTCGTTACCTGAATACGAACTTATCAGTTTCTTGAACGCATCTGTATTTTCAGGAACATCGATGTAAAAGCCTTTTGCAATAGCATGTAATATTTTTTCTGCAGAACCGGCGGGAGTTTTCTCTAACACTTTGTTCATGTTCTTAATACCTGCCATATTAAAGTTTAAGTTGAAGTATGTTAATCCTTTAACTTTACCATTCCATCCAAATTGTTCCAAATCATCTTCTGTTATACCAAGATCCATAAATGCTTGTTTAACAACTTGTCTTGCACCAGAGCCGCCATTGTATCCGCCAGTTGAGTACAATCTGCCGCCAGACCTACTCTTCTTGCCACTTTTGCCAATAGACGTTCCATCTGCTTTAACTTCAACACCTTTGCCGTCAATAAGTACTAAATCACTTTTTTCTGCTAAGTCTATTCCGCCACCGGTTAGTGCTAACAGAAACTCGCCCGGGCCTTGATCTGGTCCATATCCCATTGCACCTCTAAGTTGTAACGCTATCGGTTTTGCTAATGCGTTAGCAATTGGATTGGAAGATAACATGTCGTATATGTTGCCTGTTAGGTTAGATATAAGGACATTGCCTGACCATAAACCGTTACCTGTGCCTAAGTCTTTTAAGAATTTCTCTTTACTGGCAAAATCTCCAGGTGTCTCCAACACTAAGTTTGCAATCTTTTGATCTAAGTCGCCTTTTACACCTTGTGATATATTGGCAGTGATTGCCGCATGTGCCAATTCTGTAATTTCATTTTTCTTTAAAAATGCAACCAATTTATTTAATTCTGTTACATCCTCTACCTGTCCAATTAAGTCGAATGCCTCTTGTTTTAATTGTACTAAATCTTCTTTTACTAGTTGTTGCTTGTCGTCATGTTGTTCATAGTCTTGGTCGGCATCTTGTTCTGAGTCTTCAGGCTCTTGTTTGCTTACAATACTTCTTAAATAATTAACTACAGTTGCTAAAACTGACTGAGTAGAAGATTTTTGTACTAACTCTTTAGCATCTGATTTATTATCTGATTCGGTTAACAACAAGTTTTTAATATGTTGTTTGCTCCATTCAGTCATTCTAATTTTTGCTTTTGTTTCGTCGGGTAAAGCACCTACAAACATTTGCAGTATGTTTCTAGCACATGCATCATCGCCTGCTTCAGCTCTTAGTTGTCTAAAATGATCTAACATTGCAGGTACAGGAATCGCCTGGTAGGCTAACATCTGTTTTTTAAGATCTCCTACTGGAAAATGATCCGACATTAATCTGTTAATAGTATCTACTTGTTTAAAGTCTGGTACACTTTCTTCGATATTAGCATGGCTCATATTTCGATCATGTACATATGAACCAGGGTCTTTTTCAAATTCTTTATCTTTAATTTTTTTAAGATCCCTTTGATCTTTAGTAAAACCTTTATTGTTAAATCCAAACGAACCTTTAGGCTTTCTGCCAATCTGAGGAATTTTCTTTATACTTTTAATCCCTAACTCTTTTTTGCTGACATCTTTTCCGTTGCCTAATTTCCTTCTGACACCATATGTACTCTGTGCTATCACTTCTTCAGTTCTACCATCTTTGTATGACACTTTCCATTTATGGTATCCACTAGGTAAATCATCTTTGTTTTCGTAAAGTTTATCAATTTTGTCTTTGCTAACTTTATTAATAATATTAATTTGCTCTTCTAATGGCAAACCGTTGAATTCATCGAATGCATTTTCTTTATTCATTTTCCATACCGTTGCTGATGTTGGACTAAAAGGTTCACCATCTGGGCCCTTTGCTACATCTGGTGTAACTAATGGAGCAAAGTTAGGTTCTCTACCGTCGCCCAATTCATCAGTGAACTCTACTCCTCTTTTTTGTAGTATTTGCTTAATGTTAGAATCGTTATAAGATACAAAATGGTCAAATACACTTTCGTAATCGTAGCCGTATTTGTTTATAAATCTAGTTTTCATTTCCTCAGCAACTGGCCATCTCCAGTTATCTTTATATTTTTCTGGATTATTTAATATTTCAATAGCACTTCTAATTGCACTGCTGTGTGCCCAAGGCACAATTAGTATATCCTTGTATTGAGTTGTATGAATTGAACCAGGCTGTTGAAGTCTGGAAGTTAATTCTCTTTCGCCTAGTGTACTAAGCTCTTTAGCAAATTCTTTTTTGACCATTACGTCACCACCAAAACTAAATGCTTTTATTTTAGCAATCGACGAGTCACCGTGTTTCTTCATAAACTGTTTTTGTTTTTTAGGAAGTTGTTTTTTCTTGTCAACATCAATACCAGTACTATCAAAGCCTAACTCTTTGCCGAGCTTGTCTACTGTGTTTATAAACTTAGATATAGCATCAGTTCTAGTCTTAATTAGTTCAGGCAGTTTGCCTCTAGTAAATACGTCAGCACCATACTTTGCTTTAGCAAGATGATTTCTTTCGAATACATCATTTAAATATGCTTGTAGTTGTTGCTGTACTTGAATTAAAGGAGTTTCAGAAAAAGGATCTGCTCCAGCTGGGTTTGCCAACTGTCTAGCAATTGTTGTCAATGTTTCTGCTTGTGACGATCTCATACCAAAGTAATCTAGACCATCTTGTGACATACCGTGAGCCTCATCACCTTTTAATGAAGGGTCCATTTCTGGCATCATTTTATCTGTGGCTTGTACCGCTGATAATAATTCTGTTAAAGATTTACTTACAACCTTTAGCATATCGTAGTGTTGTGCTGGTTGCATATCCTTCATACGTTGTATTTCTTCAAATCTCTTTCTTAAGTTAATTTGCATTTTACTAAGTGCATTATCTGTATAAGAATCATCTCCGCTTACTGATGGATTATGACCTTTCTTAACAGGGTGATTCCACTCTTCGTAATCTGCTAAGTGAGTAAGTAATTTCTTTAGTCCTGCTTTATTAACAGGAGAGCCTACTGGAAACCAGCTGGTACTGGCATTAATACCAACACTGTTATACGAACCTTTTATTAAATCTTGATTAAATCGTTTGAACTCGTCTTTATTAACAGATTCCCATGCACTAGCAATTGTTACTTCATCGACATTAGTGGCACTTGCTATTGCTTTAAAGAATTTTTTATTTTGTTCGCCATCTTGTAATGCACCACTTTGTGATGCCGACCACATTCCCTTAACAATTTTGTCACTTTCTGGTCCACTTAAAAACGCAGGAAGTGTAATAATACTTTTCTTAAATAATTTGTCAACACCGTTTTGTATTGTAGTTAATTTTTTCTGTGGTGTATCATTCGCCGCTTGGGCTACTTGAATTCTATCTTGTTGTTTTAGTATCAGCTGAGCCAACTTATCATATGTAAGTTCAAAGTCTGCTAGAGATTTTCTAAATTCACCAATGGATTTCGCATTAGGTTTTGCTCTACTTTTGTTTGAACTAAGGTCAAATCCTGCCTGTCCAATTGCTAGTGCAAAGTTTTCCTGTGCTTTTTTCAAATACAATGGTGCTTGTTTACTTGGTGCTTGTTTGTAAGGCCTTGTAATAGGTTCCTGTGCCTGTAAAGGCTCCATTTCTTCTACTTCTTCTACTTCCACCTTCTTGCCTGTTCTCTCTTCATAATCTGCAAGTGCTTGTTTCCACTGCTCATCTGCATTTGGCTGAGATAATTCTCTATATCTAATTAGACTGTTTACTGCTACAGCAACCGAATCCATTGAATCAATGTAAATGGCTTTATCAAAGTAGTCTTTAATAACATCTACAATAGGTAGTTCTACATCGAATCTACCTTTAACACGTTCTATATCTTTTGCATCAATTTCATCTAAACTGTTTATTAGTTTGAATAATGCTTTTGCATAATCTTTATTGTATATGGCATCACTATATGCCGCTCTTAATGTTTCAGCATAACGTATTACTGCTTTTGCGGCTGTATCAAAGTTTAAATGATAGTCATTGCCGCCACCTATTCTAAATTCGATAAGTTGATTACCTGTCTGACTATCAGTTTGGTCTTTAAAGTTTATAGAACTAAACTTACCTCTGTTTATGCCTTTGCCAATAATACTTTCTATGTTTTTTATAGTCTTGGTGTTTTCTGGATTTGATTTTAACTCTTGTGCGGCTTTCTTTAAACTTTCAATCTGTGACTTTGCATAACTGTTGTTTGCTCTACCAAATGTGCTTAACAAGTATTTGTCGCCTAACAGGACAGCAAGTTTAACTGGATTGATTTCTTCTTTATCTTCACTGTCTAAACTCATTGTAATGTGTAATCCGCAACTGCTGTTCGTTTCTACATTTTCCTTTTGGAACCATTCGAACAGGCTTTTCATTTCTTCCATCATTTGCTTAGGTGTATCGTAAACAGGAGAAATGACTTCTGCGCCTGTGCCTCCATCTGTTTCAATACTGCTGTCAGTCTCTACACGCCAAAAGTCATTGTTAGTACCATAACTCGAGTGATACTCGCCTGATTCCACATCATCACTAACTTTACTGTTATCGGTAGCCCAATTTCTTAACATATCGCCTACTTCGTTGACTCCATCGCCTGTGCCGTTTTCGTTATACAAGTAAATACCGTGTTCACCTAAACAACTACTCCAACTACCATATTCGTTAGACGCCCATTGATCCATATCGTTGTCTTCTTCGGCTGACTCAACTGCTAACTCTAATGCTTCACCATTGTCTCTGATTTTCTCTTCGAGCCACTCAATGTATTCATCTTCTCGTTGTTCTTCGGCATACTGTCTGCCCCATGCAATAAAGTCCCAATCTTCGAACTCTTCTTTTTGCTCATCGTCCATACCTGCTAATTCTTCTTCTTTGTACGCTTCTATATCATCTTCATCTAACATTGCTTCAACGAAATCATTTAACTCATCTTCATCTTCTTTTCTATCTGCGACTATGTCTTGCATTATGTCGCCTTCTAAATCATATGCTTTCTCATATATCCATTCTCTGTATGCTTCATTGATTGTGTCAACACTGCCACTGCCTTCTTGGTCTCTAATAAAGTCTTCAATGTCGTACCAATTGTATTCGTACAACCATTCGTCGTCATCACCTCCTCTGTCTTGTACTTCTGTAAATACGGTCTCTGCTTCAAATCCACATTTAATAGGACTGTTAAGTGCCTGCTGTGCAATATTTTTTCTATTAAAGTTTATTTCAAATATTTGTTCAGGTCCTTGTTCACGCAATTTAAATTTACGCACAAGTTTTTTCATGCCTGTTTTTATTTTGTTTAGTTTAAGATTTGATGAATTAGACTTACTCAACTTGGAAAGTTTACTAGCATTAAGTACTTGTACTTCTTCATCTGGGTCGACTAATTGGTACTCACCTTTAGGATCTTGTATTACAACTTTGTCTGGATTTGGATTGTTTCCAACTTTACTAACTACTTTTCCTGCTACTTCGCCTTTATCGTTGTGATATTCTGCATCAACTTCTATATCCTTTGCTTTAGACTTCGTGTAAGTTGGTTCTACTTTCTCAGGCTCTGCATCTTTAACATCTAACCCAGGTGTCACTGTTGGACTACCTTTATCTACTTTAGTAGTTGTAGGAGTTGTAGGTTTAGCATTTGCATTTGCTTTTGCTGTTGCCCCAGTCTTTTGTTGACTAGTGGGTGTACTTGCTCCGGAACTCATACCATATTCTGCTAGTACACTTTCTAAAGTTCTCACATCCGTAAATTTCATGTATTATCGCCTGTTTAATGTTCTTAATCTTCTACTTGCAGGATTAAGTCTTTTTGTTCTTTGCGACTTTCTAGAAAGTCTTTTGCCCATTCTTGCTTTTGTTTTTTTCAACGTCATACGTTTTTTCATATTGATAGGAGCAGAACATTGTGCTGGGCTACTAACTACTCTGCCTTTACGCCTACCGCTAGTACATCTAACAGCACGTTTAATCTTGCTACCGCTTCTGCGCCAAACCATTCTGGCTTCAGTAATCGTATCTTCTGTTATATCTTCTAGTCTCATTATTTTCCAAATACATTAACCAGCAAACCGATTACTACAGCAATAAGTGTTGTAAAACTTGTACCGACTATTGCTACTAACCAGTTCTCTAATTTATTAAGTCTTTGTTTTGTATCGTCTTTGAATTCTCTTAGTTCAGTAGTGATACTTTCTATTCTCAGCATGTCTGCAATAATGTGTGCTTCTAAGTTGCCCTTTTCTGCATACACTTCTTGTTCAACTGGTTTTGGTTGATTACGTTCTTCCATTTTACAATAAATCCTGTTTAGTAAATTCCATATTAATACTTGTTTTAGTATTAATTGTCCCGTCGTTTAAAACGACAAGGTCTAACTCGTCTATTAATGTCTGTACCGTATGTGCTCCGGGCTGTTCTGTCGCGAACTTAAAGATATAACCTGCACCTGTTAAACTTGGTGCTCCGTAATTCTCTAGTAAGTTCTGCCCTATACCATTTAAAAATACAGGATTATTCATCACTGTTGGCATAGCTCTCAAACCAATTACCTGAACAACGCTCTCAAAATCTTTCTGTGTAGCATCTGCAAAATCACCAGTTACGGATATATCTAAAGATGTAAACAGTGTAAAAAATTCTATGTTACCAGTTAGTACTTCAACTGATCCCATTGCTCCTGTTCTTGTCATACTCATGTGTGTCTCCGTGTTATTTGTAGTATTTATCATTATACACAAAAATATGGCTCCGGAACGAAAGCCAAAAAAAAGCACACCGTAGTGTGCTTTTTTAAAAGTTGTAAAGTAGTTAAACTTACGCTACTCTATATTCACCTGCTGTTGCAGTTGCGTTTGCACCGTTACCAGTTAATGCTGGTTGGATTGCCGCTAATACTGATGCCGCTGAAGGTTGACCTTCTACTGCTACATGCATTACTGTTGCTGAAACAGAAGTAATAATTACTGGTGTACAGATTGTTGCTAAAGCTGAAACTAATGCTTCACCTTTGTTTGCCGCACCTGCTGTGAAACCAAATGAACTGATGTCATCTACTCCGTCTACTTCGTCGATGATGAAGTGGCTTAAAGAACCTACTAATAGTTGTCCTTCTGCTACTGCACCGTTTACTCTTGTTTGTGCCATGTTAATCTCCTAAACTTGGTTGTATGCTCTTCAGCATACGCTTGTTACTTTTATTTATCTAAATCAGCCAAAAAAAAGCACCAAGTAAATGGTGCTTTTTCATTGTTTTTATTACAATTTCTTATAGATCGAAAGCAGTAATTGTTGCTAATGCTAAGTTAACACCGTCAACTGTGCCCAATGAAATAATAACGTCTTCTAAGTGAGCCGCTAATGTTTCTGAGTTAGTTCCATCATAAGTGTCAGTACCGTGTTCGCCTTCAAAAAGGATTCTAAGTCCTTGTCCAGCTCCACCTGTTGCGTCGACTGTGCCAACTGCTACTGGTGTTAAACCTTCAATACCAAATGCTTTTAATACTGAATCAACACATCCGCCTACAGCCAATTTAGCTGAAACGTCTGCACCGAAATCGATCTGGATACCTGCTAAAGGTAGACCACTGTAGTGACCAGCGGCAACTGCCGCCCCTGCGTTTTGAGTTTGTGCCATTTTTATTCTCCTAAAATGTATATGTTACACTTATTTATGCCAATTAGCTTAAAAATAGTTTTAATTATTGTATTATTTAGGAGTAGTGCCGATAATATTCTTAAGTTGTTGTGCCCTTTTAGATACTCTATCCTTGCCAGCATCGAAGTTTGCCTTCCCAGTTTGTTTAACATCAAAGGATGAGGGGCCTTTTGGAGCCTTAAGTTCTTTACCTTTTCTTAAATGTCCGTGGGTCCTATCGTCCCAACCCTTGTTTACACTTTTGCTAGGACCAATATCTAGTTCTTTCTTTTTCGTTTGCTGTGGGCTATTAGATTTTGATGTAGAAGAATTACGCCTCATTATCTTATCTTCGATGTCAGGGTGTACCTGTATCATTGCCATTTTAACTGCTATACCTGGAGTAATACTAGGACCACCTGTGGTAAATTTGCCGATTGCTACGGACTTTACAGCCGCCTTGTCTACTCCTTCGTATCCGGGGCGTCTGTTTCCAGGAGGACCTATCTCATCATCAATCTCACTGTCAATCATTTCAGCAGTTGATTGTTCTTCTCCTAAGTTTTGTACAATTTCATAAATCTTCATATCTATATTTATACCTTTTTTCGTCCACTAGCCCAGTAGCCTGCAATCTTTCCTATACCTGAACCAGTTGTGCTTTGTATTTTAGTCTTAGTAAGTGTTGGTATTACTGGACTGTCCTTATAACCAGACTTTTTACTAGTGTCAGTATACTTTCTTTCTCTTTTCATAGCATGTAAATGCTCGTATGAGTCACTTGCTTTGCCTCTTAGCATTGTTTGTTGTTGCATTAACTTAGATACCACAAACTGCTTTTGGGCATATTTTAAATCTTCCCAATCTATAATTAAACGCCTTAACTGTTTGAACAAAGAGTTTGTTATTTTTAATTGTGTTTCCAATCTTACAAGGAATGCTGTTGTCTCACTTCTATTCGGTGGACGCACAGCCATTCTTTTTATAAAATTAAAATGCCTTCTATTCTGAAACTGTACAGATTTTAATAGTTTTTGTTCTCTAGTAGAGATGTTTAAACTTTGATACTCCGGATTATCCAAAGCAAATGCTAATACATATATATCAGTTGATGTTGTTCTAAAAAGTGCATAAGGGCCAAACTGTGTTGTCTTTCTTGCATAACCAACGGAGTAATCTCGTTGCTTAGAGTCTCTGTTAAACATAATAAGTTGTAGTGTTTGCAAATACAGTAAGTCTGCAATAGACCTACCTTTGAGCATACCAAAGTTACTTGTTGTTCTCAATAATTTGCTCTCAGATAAATCTTGGTTTATCATTTGGAAGTCGTATTGTGCCATACTATGAACTCGGCTTGCCTGAGCCAAAGTTTATTCTACTAAACTCTAGCCTATCAACTAGTTTAAGAGCATTGCCTATTCTGTCTACAGCAACAAACCCTTCTTCTGCCGTGACTTCAAAGCCATTATCTGTCTGCACAAACGTGCCAATTTGTTTTATTTGCTCTAGTTTTTTAATAATCTTAATTTTTGCTTCAATAAGTTTTAAGTATAAGTCATATACTGCTACAATACTCGGAACATGTTCTTTGATAAACTTAACACCCTGTACCATCTTTTCAGTTTTAGCATCAATACTTTTTTGTGTTTTAACTTTAGCAATTTCTTTTGTCATAAAGTCTATATACTTTTGTACAAACCCTTGTGCAAACTTAGTAGGCTCGTCAAAAGAACCTTGTCTAACTTGGTTGTTTGCATGTGCTTTTAACTGTTGTAAAAAATCTTTACCTATTAGATCTGTGCCTTGTTGTAACCACTTAAATGTGTCTGCATCAATGGCCTTAAGATATTCATTTGCCACAGTTATAGCATTCAGTATGTCATCGCTTTGTTCGGCAGTCATTGTAACTGTGCCGCTCAGGTCTTTGATAAGTGCATCTCTGTGCCATACACCGTTTGCCTGTCCTAACACACTGCTGTCAAAACCAAATTTAGCCTGAGTATCTGCTAGTGTTGGACCTCCTACATATTCTGTGTGCCACACTATGCCAAACCCTGAGTTTAACATTTGTTTTGCTATGTCGCTGTTCTTAGGAACAGCATAAGTTATTGTATTAGGTTTAAATATTATATGCTCTTCGTTGTCAAGAGTAACTGTTTTAATGCCTTCACTTCCAGCAAACAACATGTCGCCTTGTGCTACAGTGTCCCAACTTAAACGACTAAGATAGTCAAGAGCTAATTTAAGTTTCTCTCTTAGACCACTGCCGTCTTTATCACCTTGGTCTGCATGATTTACATCAATGTCCTTGTTTGTGAAATTCATTTTAGGTTTTTGTGCAAATACACCTTTGGTGCCTACAAAAAACTTTCCTGTTGCAGGATCTTTACCAGCAACAATGGCTGGTGCTCCGTCCCACTTAGTGGTCATTGATACCGGGGATTTTGCGTTACCATCAAGCATAGAATGTAAACTGTATAAGTAGTCTACTGCTTCTTTGGCACCTGCATACCCTTTGTTTAAAATATTATCTTCTAAATGTTCCAAATGGGTATTCTTACCATCCTTACCTTCTAACAATATGCTTTCGCTAAGAATAGATGTGACTAATGGTTTTGATATTTCAATAAATTTCATATTAACTCACTGTTAAGTTACATGTATTTATCACATTATAACAGTTTATTTGATATTCGTCAACTGCTTCATAAACGGATCGAAGTAAGAGTTGTATGTTTCAGCTGAATAAAAATGGTCGGCATTGCGTTTTTCCCTATCAATATCTCTTACATAGTCTGATTGCATAAACTTTCTTATGCTGTCCATAAGCATAGTTTGACGTTTAGCATAATCTACTTCTGTGTCGTACGAATGGTCTAGTACATCGTCATACACATCAAACCCTTGTTCTCTAAGGTATGCTATTGAACCAGATCCTGCTTGTGCAAAGAACGGCATGCCTAATGCTATAGGCTTGTAAGTCTTTTCTGTTAAAAACACGTTGCTGTCTGCCCACCATGTAGTAGTTTCAGTTGCTATATTACACACACTGTTTGAATAAGCATCGTTAACATCTATTCCGGTTCGTATGACTTTATCCATTAGATTATATTCTGAACTTTCTTGCACTCTTATAGGCAATAGATGCCATTGTTGTTTTAGGGTGTCATCGATATACTGTAGTTCAGTATCGTTAAGTGCTACACGCGATGGTCCCATATACTCATACAATGCCTTTGGCACGGTGTTATTATCCGTTAATATGTTTCCTGATTTTGTTTGGGTTAATCCTAACCCATGAAAAGAAAAATACATATCTTTAAAGAAATCTTCTTTAACTAAATTAGTAAACATGTGTATTCTAGAAGGTCTTGCAACTCTATTTAAACAAGACAATTTATGCTGTTTGTGTTGGGGCGGAATAGTCTTTGTTACATGATTATATGTAAGAAAATAAAACGTGTTAAAGTGTATTATGTTATAGTAAGGATCTGTTTGATTAGGGTCTGAAGATAGAATAACTTTAGGCTCTTTTATACTGTCATACAAAGTGCGTATATCAGCATTTTGCTTCAGCATTAATTTTTTACTTGCTTCTAAATTTTTGTGGCCACCAGTTTGTGTGTCTCTATCTAAACCCATAAGATTTGGCTCACACGCAAAAAGTATAATAACAAGGTCTGGTTTAAACTCGGATTTTGTTAGTTCTCTATAGAAAGCCAATGTTGCAGGAATACAATACATTGTTCTATCGCATAATATAAGAATTTTTTTATCTAATTGTTGTGCAATATCATACCAAAAGGACTTCTCTAACGCAAAATAAATATCGTCTGAAGGATTAGAAATAAATTTACAGTTGTCCGAACCACTGACGTGTGGATTGTCCACTACATACCTGCTAGATTCTTAAGTTCCTGTATTTCAATTGCTTCGTTTAACTCGGCCATTGCTACTATAGGAGTTAAGAACACAACATCACTTGCATCTTCATGTAATGATACTTTATAACCTGCTTGTTCCCAAGTAATGCCTGCCGCTTCTAATACACTGTTTGCATATTCAAATGCTTCGGCTCTCATAGCTCTAACTTGTTTTACAAACTGACCATAAAACTCTGGGGCCGCTTTCTGTAGTCCTGATCTCTTAATAGCAGGAGTAATTGCTTGAACATATTTGTCAACATCATACTTTACATCATGTTTCTTTAACAATTCTAAAAACTGTTTTGCATGTTCTATTCTAGCACCCTGATCTTTGCCTTGGTCAACCATACCTGTTTGGTGCATTTTTATATCGTTCATATGCACACCTTGTAGTGGTAATTCAGGCTTTGGTGCTTGTACTTGTGGCTTCTTAATCATTTTAGATGCCAATCTGCCTAACCCGGCACCTGCAACAGCGCCTACTTTAGCGGCTGTGGATGCACCCGGATCTTGCATTGTTTTGTTTGCTAACGTGCCGCCCATGGCGTCAACAGCCTTATCTTTAACTTTATCTGCAATACTTTTATCTGAATATGTGCCTTTAGCAATAGATATTAATTCCATACTAATTGTATCTTTATCTGCTAACGGGTATGTTCCTGGTATAGGCTCTCTTAATGCCTTTGGATCATCCATATCTGGTTGCCCTGGAACTTTCTTAGTTTTAGAAACTTCTTGCCATTGGTAGCCTGTTTGTCCTTTACCTGTTTGAATATACTGGAATGCAACATCGTCTCTGTTAGGATGCATAACAACTTGGTTTTGCATATTCTTTGCGGCGGCTCTGTGTGCTCCAAACTGTCCTATTTCACCAGTCTTCTTAGCACCAGCGGCATTGCCTGCGGCTTGTTGAGCTTTTTGTCTATCAATTTTTTTCTGTTTAGCCATAGCGGCAACTCTTCCAGGTGCCATATTATCATTACTCATTGCACCTTTTTCTTGGCCTCTATAAATTGCAGATACGCCCGTGTCTCCACCGCCTCTGCTCGAACCTTTGTTAGTTCTTTTGTACCCAACTTCTGGACCTTTTTCGTTTACTAAATCGCCAAATTCAAAAATTTTCATATTAATTCTCTTTGCTTTCGAGTATTTTTTTTATACCCCTGGAGAATTTTTTTGGATCGCCACTTTTAATGCTATTGATAAGTCTTCTTTCTAAGTCTAATGCGTCTTGTTCACTGTATGTTTCTTGTAGCATCTTTTTAAGATTCTGTACAGCAGATACAACATTTTCCACCCTGTTTTCTAACACATGATGTTTATCCCTATCAACAGAAATCTGTTGTAGTTCTTCTAAGATTGTTCTAGACTTTTTTAATGACATAATTAAATTCCCTATGTATCTGTATTTATCAATTAGAGGTCATTTTTCTTCATAAACTCTCGCATGTTTAATGCTTGGTTCACAGTATCTTGTTGCTCTGGCTCATCTGCCTTGATACTTTTATTCCTACTAAGTTGTTCTAGTAATCCACTGGATGCTACACTTACAGCACCCTCATCGCCTTCTTCTAAATCTTCTACTCTTAATGTATCAGGACAAAATTTCAAATCTACTTTACTACCAACACCACTACTAGAACGTGTTTTCATAAACTGTATTTGATATCTACCACGTTCCCTCATTGCATTACTTGTAAAAATACCAATCACATTATCCGCTGTTTGTATCTTAGATATACCACCTGCAATATGGTGGTGGTCAAATTCTATTTCTTCTACTGCACCCCTATTCAACTGCGATGCTGTTACAAGTATTACACCAGTTTCCATTGCTAAGTTACGCAATTCTTCTGATACAAACTTGTCTTTGATAAACTGGTCATTAGCACTAATCTTGCTGTTAATAGGCATCATTAAATCCAAGTAATCAACTAATACAACATCGACTTTTAAGTCTGAATTAATTTCATACTCTCTAATAAAAGCCCTAACATCATTAGTTGTTACACCACTGCTCATTTGTTTTACTCTGAACTTGCCTGCACCTTTACCTTTCATACGCACTTTTAAATCAACGTCATCCATATTCTTCATAACATCTTTAGTACTGTAGCCACTTACCATTGCATCTAGACGCATACTAATAAGTTGTTCACTAAGCTCTAAACTAATATATACAACATTAAGTCCTGCTAAACTCCAGTTAACACCTAAGTTCTGTAAGAACAAACTTTTACCTGCACCTGAGCCTCCAGCAAAAATAGTAATCTCGCCTTTGTTTAATCCGCCATATAATTTTCTATCAACATCTCGCCATCCTGTGCTTGTTGCACCTGCTTGACTTTTAATGTATTGTAAACGTTCTTTAGGGTTATCAAAATACTCTAGTCCTAAGTCTTTTACTAATCCTACTTGACTTGCTTCTTTAATTAAGTTTTCTACTGCACCATAGTCTGCTGTTTCTAATAAGTCTGTGCTTTCTAAGATTGCTTTTTCTAATGCTTTGTGTCTACAAAATCTTTCAAAACTATCTAAGAACCAATCCACATGGTTATCGTTAACACCATCTATACGTTCTAAGTCTACATTTGTTGTTGCACTAATTTGGTCAATAGTGGGTATGCTACTATAATCTGTAGCATGGTCCTTTAAGAATTTAACGGTTGCTTGAAACTTTTTGTTAAACATATACGGCTCAATGATACCGTTTACCCTAACAAACAATTCTGGATCAGTAACTAAAAAGTTAAGGAATAACTGTTGTATTTCTTCGTTATAATCGTGTATTTGATCCATTATTGTTTCATGTCCTTCTTTATGTGATTGTATATTAATTTATGTCCTTCTAGACTTGGATGCCCGTCTTCGTGGCTTACTGTTTTGTTGTCCATCATAAAACTCATCGGCTTACCAGTCCATTTTGTTATATCTATTTCTTTTAATAAGTGTCTTTCGTAGTCGCACAGCATATTGTTGCTGTTAAAATCATAGCCGGAGCCACCCATTGCTATAGTAGGTATATGTGATTCGTTAGACATACTAGTAAAAAGAAATGGAATGTTTCTTCTTAGTAATGCTTGTTGCATTGTGATAACTGTTTTTAAAAAGTCTATTCTGTAATCTTGTAACGACTTGCCGTATAATAATTCTGCGGTCATAGCCTTGTTTGTTAAATTGAATGTTTTTTCCACTCCGACATTTGCAGGAGTATCATCCATGTACTTGTAGTCGTCTGTGTGCCAGTCATATAACCCGTTGCTAAAAGTACCTTCTACTTTATTGTAAGGGTCATTTGTTATTACATGCCCAGCATTACAAAAGTTTACCCATTGCTTTGTCATAGTGTTGTAACGCTCTTGTCTATGCAGTGCTGTCCACTGTACTATAACATAGTCATATGAATTGTCTAGTTCTTCAAACACTCTACGACTTATTTTGTGGTTGCTGTTTCCACCTAATGCAATGTTGTTTACATCTGCATCTAAAAAACTGCACCATGTTGTTTGGTTGTTCTTTACTATTAGCCCTGTTTCTTCGTCATGTATTACATCTGACCCGCCAGTAAAACTGCAACCACTAATTAATATATTCATAACATTTTGCTCTGTACACGGATTTTAACTTTATTATTTGTAGCAAAATCCACAATACTTTTTACTGTGAGTAATCTACCGTAACGCTCTACTGCGTCCGCGGCATCTTTTATATCAGGATGCCAAGGTGGAAAACTAACTTCCCAACCTAAATCAACTGCTTGGTCGATTAACTCTTTGCCTGGTTCATCTCTGTCCGGGCATAGTATAACACGTTTATTTAGTTTGTCAATTAAGTGTGCTTGTTCTGGTGTTACTACATTTCCTAGTACACTTATGCCGTCAACAAACACTGCATCAAATACACCTTCTACCACAATAACAAAATCTCTATCACTGTCTACAAACCTATCAATATTGAATACATACCCAGGTTGTGTGTTTAGCAAATACTTTGCTGTTTCTTTATTAGGTGGATTTACATGCCTTCCAGTCCACCCTACTAATTTGTTATTGTACATAAACGGTATTGTAAGCCTAGCACTATAAACAGGATTATTAATATGCAATAATGGAAACTTGCCTAATAGTCCACGCTCAATTGCATACTGTTTTACTTTATGGTCATCGGGCAAGTCTTCTACCATAGTAGTTTCATCTGGCAGACTATGTGTTTTAAATTCTGCCGCACTGTACACATAACTATCGTCAGTATCTTCTATTTCTAGCTCTTCGCCAAACTTCATCAAGTCTAATACAACTTTATGAATGTCTGTTACCTGCACACCCAATGTCTCAACTAGTTTTTTATACTTGCCACCTAATCTAGGTGCAGGTGCCCAACCAGTTGTGTATTGGCAATTGAAACAATGGAAACTTATTTTGCTACCCGATTGTATAACACCAGCACGTTTACGCCTGTCGCTACACATTGGGCAATTGAATGTTGTCCAGCCGCCTGGAGTCTTGCCATTTTGTAACGGCAAGTTATCCATTAACAGTCGGTGTACTTGGTCAACTAATTCATGATGATGCATAACAGTAATTATAACACCTAGTATTTAAAAGTCAACTAGTTTCTGAGTAAAACTTTATCTAAAGTTCCTGAAGTTTGGTCAAAAATAACTCTAATCCAATTAGTGTTTATTGTGAAGTTAAAAGGATCAACGCCATTTGTTGCTGTAGTATAAGGAATTGCTGGATTACCAATATCACCTTGTGCATTAATATCATACCAATCTGTATCTTGTGTTGGTGCTGATGCTAGTGCTGAACCTTGTATTTTAACAGTGCCTACAAAGTCTGTCATATAAAGTGCTATTGTGTGTCCGCTATGCCTATAGTTTTTATCTTGATTACCATACAACGAAGAGGTTGCAAAGGAATCTATACCATCTACACCAACACTTGCTGTCTGTGTGAACACAGATGCTGTTTGAGTTGGGCTCGGTTCATACTCTAAACTACTTTTGATTTCTAAATCAGTTACAATTCTGTCGTTTTGATTTGCGTATAACGGAGACTGTGTTACACCTGAATCTGCACTTTCACTTATTGCTATTTGATATAGCCCGGGTGACAAATCTTGTATATCACCTGTAACTAAATCTAGTCTTGCTTCGCCTGTTGTTCCACCACTAACTAACGTTAACGGTTTAAATAAAACACGTTTACTAGTGTTAGGATTAATAACTGTAGCATACAGTGTTTTGGTGCTAAGATTTTGCTTAACTCTGTCTCTGTTTCTTACATGAAAGTTTAATTGATTGTTTAACCCTTTATGTACTACTAATTTTGTCTGATTCATAGGTCTATTATCCACATATATACCATCCGCACTAAGAACTAAATCTACGGTCTGATATCCTAAGTTATATAATGTATGTGCGGTTCCGCTTGTCATTGTTCTTTACCATTATCTTTACTATATTTATCAATTAAACACATAAATATCACGATGACTAAAGAACAAGAGCTACAAGATAAATTTCCATTTTTGACTGGTTTGCTCTTTAGCGAAAAAGAATTCGTAGGTATTGTACAAAATCAAGATAAACAAATCATAAGTTTCTATGATATTGAACGTTGCAAAACCGGGGAGCATAAAAAATTAATGCTTGATTACGGAGAACTATGGTGGTGGGAGTCAAATAGACAATTGCCAATAGATATATTCTTATTCCAAGAGATGCAAGAATTACAGTACTGCCTGAGAACATTTATTCTAAAAGAGACGGATGTATTATTCGGTCCTGTGACCAGTATGCAGAATATTCTTAAGAAGCGAATAAAACGAAGAAGTATTCAGTTAGTTAAAAAGACTATTTAAACCTTACCGACCAAAAGATTCAATTGGACTATAATTACCATTGCGTATCCTATCGCATGACTTTTCTTAAAGAAGTAGTCGTCAGTTCTTTCCCATACTTCTTTTTCAATAATATCCCAACTGTTACCTACCAAGTATCGCTTGCCTGGTCTAATCATTGCAAGTATCATTGCTAGTTGTTCAACATTTTTAGGTTGGTGCTGTTTAATAATATCATAGTGATTACCAACGTGGAAGAGTTGCTTAACAATTTCTTCATGTTCAAATAACTCCCACATTGGTTCTTTTGACAATAGACTATCTAAGTGTGCTTCGTCTATGATATCTTTGTAAACACTATTATTCAATACGTCTACTTTAAAATACCCCATGTCCTCTGCTTCTTTATGATCTATTGTGCTGTATCCTTCTAAAGGAAAAGAAGGAATAGGCTGGAAGTAAACTCCGGTGTTGTGCTTTTCATATGATTGCTCACGTTTGATACTAGCAGGTATAGGATCAAAAAGTTCTAAGAACTTATCCCTATTTGCCATATCAATATCAACATCGAAGTTTATTTTCATAGTTTGCCTTTTATTTTATCTATCATACGTTGTGCATTATACAACTCTTTGATAGCATTGTCATCCTCTAAAGATTCAATTACACTTAATAGTGCATCTAACTTACCTAATTTTTCTTCGTCAAGTTCGAACTTACCTATTCGAATCTTGCTCTCTTTATTAATATTATCAAAATCTAATGTAATATTATCATCGAGTGTAAAATAAGGTGTACTTGATCCACTAATAGTAACTGTTGATGTATCAATTGTTGATGTATCAATTGTTGTGTATATATCACTACCCACTGTAATTGACCCCATGTTATCGTAATTATAATCGTCGTAGTCGTTCATCTCATTCTCCTTCTGTGTACAACATACTCCACTTCATTAACTTTTCTTTCTTAACTTGTATACGTTCTTGTATTTGTTCTTCACTTACAAGTCCACCATCACGCAAGATTTCAATCATGCACATTACATCGCCGATTTCTTCTTGTAGTTGTGTGTAGTCTTGGTCTTCTCCAAAACGTAACATTTTACTACATGCCTGAATTAACTCACCACATTCTTCCATGGTGATTACTAACATTTCTTCCCTTTTTTTCATATCTCTTTACTCTTGTATTCCTCTGCCATAGGGAAAATTCTAGCAATAGCATCCGCTATTGCCCATGCTAACTCCATATGCTCTAACTGTGTTCCGTTGGAGCCACGCAATTCAATGTAATGAATCCAACTACGCAACGTACCGTTCACATACAGCCTGCTTAGTGTGTTTCCTTCTGGAAGTACTGCTCTTGCCTGCTCTTTAGCAATACCATTGCTTACAGCGTAATTGTATGCTTCTGTGGCAGTGTCTATAACCTTCTGTTGCATGTCTGCCCAGCCATGCTGTAACAATCCATCATCTGTTGAAACACTATTCTGCCTATTTTTAGGATCTTGCAGTCTTGCTTCACGAATTTCAAACTCTAAATCCTTTGTAGGGTCTGCATAACGTTGACTAAACTCTTGGAAACTAAAACTTCTATGCCGTAACAGTTGTCTTGCTATGTCTCTGGTTGTTTCTACTTCCATACACACTGATACCATTTCAAGTGGACTCCAATGTTTATGTTTAATCAAATATTTCACAAGTTTTTCATTTGTTTCCGTGTTATTCTGATTACCAGGATTACTTACTCTAGCACAGTAAGCCACTAAATCCAAAAGACTGGGGTCTGCACCTGTTAATGCTGGTGCTTGACTATAACTAATTATTTTTGTTTTCATATTTTTGCTTCCTTACAAGCCTGTTTAATTTCGTTTGCTTCTTCTTTGTTCGCAGTAAACAGTTTCATCCAAAACGGAGGATCAATCACATCTTGTATCATTTTAACTTGCTCACTATTGAATCTTTCTAATAATTTATCACCCGATTCGCTAAGATATAATATCCAAGGACTTACTTTTGCACTTCTTAAATCATACACTGCTCTGCTAGGCGATACTTTTTCAAAGTAATCTTGCCAAGGCTCATTATTTTCTTCGCCCCAACCTGCAAGATATATCACAGTACGCTCTAACGCCCTAAGTCCTGGTTCTTTCCTAACATAAATCTTTAAGTACTTGTCATACTCTTTGTCTGATGCCCATTGTTTTAACTTTACACCTGTCTTAATAAGATGCTCAGTGTACTTCACAGGGTCTAACCATTCGTTTACTGTACACGCTCTACCATATTTTACAAATGCTTCATAATATTGACTGCGAATAAAGTCTTCAATGCTCTTGGGTTCTTTTGCACTAGTGTTTATTTCATAGAATATCTGAAATGCTCTGTGTGCCAATCTAATATGACTCATATCTTTGTCTGCCCAGCGCCTTTTCTTTACGCACATATGGACAGCCAGAGTAGTCTCAGACTTAAATGACTTTTTACACCACTTACATTCCATTATTTTAATAGGTCCTTAATTTCTTTATCTTCCCAACCGTGTGCTAATGCTAATTCCTTAAGGTCATTGTCATCATTTAAAGATAAAAACAATGTTACTTCATCGCCTTTCAAGTGAGGTAGTACTGAATGCACAAAGTCTCCACGTTTACTTTTCTTCTTTCTACTGTTGGGCGGTTTGATATATGGATGATGCTGTACCTTACCACTACCAGCGGCTGTTAATAGTAACCATTGTAATTCAGGGTGCTTACTAACATCAGTAAACTTGTGATTAACTAACTCATTAACCATCCAAATATAGTCTGGTGCTGAACTGCCTTGCACACTACTCGCATACCTCATCATCATCCAGGCACTAAAAGCCTTTTTCTTTTCAGCATCAAGTTTATTATACCAGCCACGGTCCTTTTTGTCTATGGCTTTCATAACTTCTTGTAAAGGTATTTGCGGTTTCTTTGCCATGCTACTTTTTCTTCCCTTTGTGAAGTTCTGCGATACGCTTCGTCTGTTCGGCTATTTGTTTCGCTTGATCCTTAATTTGTTTCTCTTGGAACTTTAACTTTTGTTCCTGGTGTTCTCTACTGTCCATCATCATTCTCCGTATATGCTTGTATATAATAAGGTTCGCCGTTAGAAACTGTCTCGTGCCATTCTTTATTTGCATTTTCATCGGCACTATCACTTATATATTTAAAACACTTAAAATCAACACCGTGGTACTGGCACGCCTTTGCAATAGCATAAGCCTCCATATCTACTAAGTCTGCAGGTATTTCTAAGTCTGGATTATCAACAAAATTATCACCTGTACTACAAGTATATCCTTCATCAGGGTCGTTGAAATGAATTACAATGTAGTCCTCGAATGGGGTCATGCCTAGATCAAAGCCTAGTTCACAACAACGCATATCACGTTGAACAAAATTTGATACTTCTACTAAATCTTTACAGTTAGAATTTATACCGCCTGCTGTGCCAAAATTCCAAACTCTACTAGGATTGTGTTCTTGTATTAGTGCCGATGCTCTAATGGCGGCATTAACTTTGCCTACACCAGTAAAAAACACATTGTCCCACTCAGCCATAGTAGGTGCTTCACTTTCTAACGCAATTAAAATTAAATCTTTCATCAATGTCCCTCAAACTCGATCAATGTGTTTACTCTATACCCATGCTCTTCTATTATAGCACTTCCTCTAAGTGTGGGCAAGTCTATTAGTGCTAATATTTGAATATTTTCTTTGGGTACTCCAAAATGTGTATGTACAATATCTGCACAGGCTATTGCTGTACCACCTGTAGCAATCAAATCGTCCATTATTACAACTTTATCAGCTGGAACAATATCTGTATTGCATTGTATATTCAAACATGCAGTACCGTACTCTAATTCATACTCTTTCCTGTATACGTTGCCTGGTAACTTGCCAGGCTTACGAGCCATTATAAAAGGTACGCCCAAGTCTCTAGCCACTGGGGCACCAAAAACAAACCCTCTACTTTCAATGCCAATAACTTGAGTAGCACCAAAGCTCATTGAAAGCGAAGTTAAATCCATTAACGACTTATTAAATGACTTTGGATTTTCCAATAGACTAGATATGTCTCTAAATTCAATACCTGCTTTTGGAAATCCGGATACTGTTCT